>Ga0310690_10000389_pt1 | contig 97952 bp, 65 predicted proteins | sample AusTroGonzalo_MG_2_FD_207661 | JGI IMG/M metagenome (GOLD analysis project Ga0310690, IMG submission 207661) | Bovine rumen microbial communities from tropical cattle in Woodstock, Queensland, Australia - Gonzalo_04 (v2) (version 2) | ecosystem: Host-associated > Mammals > Digestive system >...
GTTGTAGTGTAATTTGTCAAAGCATTTGGTGTAATTGTTTGTAATGCTGTTGTCAAGTTGGTTTCGCCAGTTTTAACCTGTCCTGCGATTGTGCTGGCCAAGTTTGCTGTTGTAGTGTAATTTGCCAAAGCATTTGGTGTAATTGTTTTTAATTTGTTTTGCAAAATGGTATCGCTGTCAATATAATCAATGATTGTGTTAGGCAGTTGCGATGTTGTCGTATAATTGCCGAATTTATTACTTATAACGGTGTTTAATGCTGTGGTAGCAGAACCACCAAAGGCCGTTTTTAAATCATTTGTCGTTGTATAATTATCCAAAGCAAGTGCTACATCACTTGTTGTTGGGTAATTGGCAAGAGCGGTTTGCGTTGCGTAATTGTTAAGAACACCACCTAATGCATTGGTTATCAAACCGGTGTTGGTATTGTTGTTATTGCCGCCACTGGTGCCACCATTACCTGTTCCATCATTAAAGTTTTCAAATGCATCGACTATTTCTGCTGTTGTAGAATAACTGCCAAGACGGGCGGTCATTGCATCAGATATTCGTATTTTTCCACCACTACCTGTACCACCGCCTGTACCGGTGCCAGAACCGTTACCTGAATCATCATCACTCAATCCGGCAATCAAGTCATCTGTTGTTGTATAATCATCAAATCTTTCTGCGTTCGCAGTAATTCTTTCGTCTAAGCCAGTTATAACATCGCTGTCGCTTTTAAGGTAATCGGACAAATCACCTTCTTGAACATAGCCGTCTAATGAGCCCGTTATGAGTGTGTTTACTTTATTTTTTAATTGTGAACCGTTTTTAGCAAATGCAGTTGCAATTGCACCATCTAAACCGCTTGTTTTTGTATAATCATCCAAACTATTTTTTGTTGCAAATGGATCAAGCATTTCACTTACGGCACGGGTCAAATTTGTTTCTGTTTCCTTGCCAGAAAGTATTTGTGCCAACTGGGCAGTTTTCGTATAATCGGATTCTAATTCTGTTTTGGTTGGGTAATCACCAAACCTGGTCTTGTTTTTTTCAATATTGGTTTTGTTTGTTGTGATTTGTGTTTCTGCATCACCAAGTCTTGAAGTGTTATTGTTTATTTTTGTTTCGTCGCTGTCCAGTCTGCTGGTCAGACCGCTTATATCTTGTGTTGTATCATCGATATTTTCTTTGTTTCTTGCTATATCTTCTTTATTTTGGTTAATTCTGCCATATATATCCGTAATAATTTGGTCGTTGCCCTTGATAAAGCCGTTGCCTGTAATAATTTCATCAACATCTTCGGGGGTCAGTGCATCGTTTTGAGCGTTTTGTAATGCGTCAATTGCGGCAAACAATTCAGCCTTGTCTGGTTGTTGTAACACCCCATTTTCATACAATTTATCGGCAAAATCAGTATTTTTTACAAATCCCATTTCTGCAACAGCATCTGTAATTCTTTCGGATAAACCTGTAGAGCTTGTTGTTAAATATTTAGATGCTGCATCAGCGGCTGCGGCTTCAACTGCGGCATTTTGAGCATTAACTGCGGCTTCAAATGCGGCATTTTGAACATCAGAAATCGCCCTAGCAAGTTCGTTTTTATCTGCTTTCTTTAACACTTCGTTTTCTGCTAATAATGTGCCGACTTTGTTTCGTAAATCATTGCCGTTTTGTACGAATTTGTTGCTGGCATTTTCGTCAGCAGCAGCAATCGCAGCATTTTTCGCAGTGTTAATCAATGTGGCAAGTTCGTTTTTATCTGTGGTGTTCAACACATTATTTTCTCTTAACTTAGATGCAAAATCAGCCGATTTTACAAAATTGTTTTCGGCGATAATTGTATTAATTTTGTTTGATAAATCTGTGGAATCCGCGGTTAAAAGTTCCCCATGAGAATCCAGAACACTATTAACTTGGTCAGTAAAGGTTGCGGTCTTGACATATTTTGCATTCGCATCTGCGGCCGCAGTTTCAATCGCATAATTTTTTGCACGATTAATTGCGCTTTCAACATTAGTCATAGTTTGATTCAAATCTGACCATGTCATAACATTTTCATTAGCCAGAACATTACGAACCGTGTTTGGTATAGTATCGTTAGTCAAAGAATCTGTCTTGTATTCAATTTGGGCGATTTTATTATCAATTATATTATTTTGATGTGCGACTTCGTCGATATCTGCCTTGGCATTAAGAGCATTTTGCATGGTTGCAATTTGAGCCTGTAATTCATCAATTCTATTTTGAAGCGCAGTTACTTCTTGGGAAGAAACAGATTGATTTTGAGATGATGGAATATTTGTGTTTGGTGTATTATACTGGTATGAATTGAGATTCTTTTTATTTAAACCAACCTTGTTATTTACAGTGATACGTGCATTGTTTGCAGAATTTGCATTTTTTGCAAAAGGCCCAAATGTTGTTGTCTTTTGATTTGTAATTGCGGACAGTACGGGTGTATTTGTATTCTTTAATGGAAAGAAGTGTTTTTTTGTTTCAGAGGAGTCGGTTATTTTGTTTGTGCGGATACCACCCAATCTGCTGGTGCCAGAATCTGTTGTTTGTACAGCAAACGAAGTATTTGCAGTTAATGCACATAACCCCAAAAACAAATAAAATCTTTTCATGCTAAAAACCCCTTTCCTCTATCATCCTTGTAATAATATCAAAACTGAATATTTTTAGTCAATACATTTTTTGAATATCAAGAAAAAGAATGTACAAAAAAAATCGCCCAAACAGGCGATTTTTTATATTTTTGGTTTATACAAAATTATTTTACAGATGCTTGTTTAAATAATTCGTCTGGTGAAACAGATTTTTCTTTCTGTTTTACGTGTGTTAACATTGCATCCAAAGCCTTGCGTTCAAAAACCATACCACGTAACATAGCAAGAGCATTTTGATTCTTGTTATAAAATTCAAAAACTTGCTTTGGATCTGGATAACGAGATGCTTCGGCCCATACGGCTTGTTGTAAGTCATCGCGGGTCACTTCCACTTTGTTTTGAGTACCCCATTCTGCCAAGATCAAACCTAATTTAACGCGGCGTTCCGCATCTTTCTTTTCTTGTTTTTCATCCCATTTGTGGTCTTTGCAGTTTTTATCGTCACAATGTTCGTGGTGTGCATCGTGTTCTTGTTTTGCCATAGCCAATTCTTGATCAACCAAAATTTGTGGCAAATCCATTTTTACTTTGTCAGCCAAAACATCCAATAATTCATTACGCATATCACGTTGAGCAACTTCTGCATATTGATTTGTGATAATGTTGCGGATATGTTCTTTTAATTTTTCAACAGATTCTTGACCAACTTCTTTTGCTAATTCGTCATTCATTTCTGGCAAGATATGCTTGCGAACTTCATGAACTTTGACTTCGAACCTGGCCTTTTTACCAGCCAAATTTTCAGCATGATATTCTTTTGGAAATGTGACATTTACATCAAATTCATCACCTGCTTTGTGGCCAATAACTTGGTCTTCAAATCCAGGAATGAAAGCGCCAGATCCTAAAACCAAATGGTGCTTTTTTGCTTCGCCACCTTCAAATGCTTCTTTGCCGACAAAACCCTTGAAATCAATAACAGCAACGTCACCATCTTTTGCTTTGTATTTATCATCTTGTTTTTCAGCAACACTGCGTGATTTGCGAATGTTTTCTAATGCGACATTAACTTCTTTTTCATCGAATTTAGTCACTTTTTTTGTCACAGTGATTTTTTCTAAATCAATATTTGGCAATGTTGGCAAAATATCAAATTCCATAGAATATTCAAAATCTTTACCAATCTTATAATCTTTTAAATCAACTTTTGGTTGTGCAGCCAAACGGATTTTCTTTTCTTCCAAATATTTTTGCATATCGTTATTCAGCGCACGATCAGTTGCTTCACTCCAAGCCTGTGCGTTGAATTTTTGACGTAAAACGGATAATGGAATATGTCCTGCACGGAATCCAGGTATTTTTGCGGTTTTGCCGTATTCTGTTAAAATTTCATCGGCAACAGTTTGTAAGTCGCTTGCCATAATTTTACCAGAAACAGAATAATGTAAATCTTTGATTTTTTCTTTTGTAAACATGATTTTTCCTTTGGTATGTAACACTGGGGGTGATTATACAGATATTTTTTAAAAATTCAACATAAACATTTACAAAAATAGCAAAAACCACTTGCGCAGAAAAACATAAATTTGCTATTCTTACGTGAAGATGAAAAAGAGATTGTAGCAAAATCCGTATAAAACGTGCAAATATAATGAAAATATTAAAATTATTTTTAAGTATTTTGTGTTTTTTTGGTGTTTTTATACCAAAAATTGTGTTTGCTGCTACTTGTGCATCAAATCAAATTGAGGTAAATAACAATTGTATTGATTCAAAATTCACAGTGACAACAAAAAGTTTATCAAAAAATACAACTTTTAAATTTGTTTTGTCGGCTACTGGGACATTCTATGTTGATTGGGGTGATGGAAATGTAGATTTGATTACGCGTAATGATACCTCTCCGACGGAATATGGGCACCTTTATAGTACAGCTGGTATAAAAACAATCAGGTTCGCTGGGCTTGCAACAGGGTATAATACCACTAATTATCAAGGAGAGAAAGATTCTTCTGGGGCAGCAATCAGATTTGGTGCCACAAGTAATAATATTTCTACGAGCACGGGTGGAACCCCAACATTGATTACTCAATTAAGTGGAAGTATTGGTTCGGTGTTCCCTACATTGGGTTCTGCAGATAATGAAAAACCTACATTTTTTGATTTGTGTGCAGGATGTACAGCTTTGACACAGGTTTCAGACACTTTGTTTTCTGGTGTGACAAGTGCTAAAAAAAACCTGTTTCGTTCAGTTTTTGATAAATGTTCAAAATTGACATCTGTTCCTGGAAATCTGTTTAGTGGTGTTAGTGGTTCTGCAGAAAGTATGTTTCGTAGTGCTTTTTACGAATGTACTTCGTTATCTTCATTACCAGCAAATTTATTTTCTGGTATAAATGGTGCGGCGACTAAAATGTTTATGTATACGTTTTATAAAAACACAGGACTTTCAGGACAATATATTCCGCCTACTTTATTTACTGGTTTGCACGGTCAACAAGCTACAGATTTATTTGCTTCTACATTTGCAAGCTCGGGTCTCGTAGGAACTTGTCCATCTGGTACGGTACAATTTATTACAGGATATGAAAATCAGTGGAATGGGAAGGTGTCTTGTGAAATTGAACAAGTTGTTAGTTGTACGGGATTAACTTATAAAGATGGAAATTCTTGTGTATCTTGTCCAACAGGTTATAATTATAACACACAAGATGGAAAAACATCTATTTCTGATTGTCAAATAAGTTGTCCTGCAGGAACCTGGACAGGTGAATACGAAAGACTAGATTATATAGAAGGTACCGGAACACAATATATTGATACGGGACATGCAATTTCTTCAACGACTTTTAGTGCAGATTTTGAAATAAGTTCTGGTCAAAATGTTAGCGGAAATATAGGACATTTTGGTGGAAATCAAGACGCATCAAACGGTCATGCGGCTAATTTTAAAGATTCTAAATTTGGGTTATGGGTTGTTTATATTCAAGGTAATACCGCCGGTACGAAAGTGACAACTGGTGGATCTTTTAATGCGAATGTAAGAAAGCATGTTCGCTATGATTTTGTAGGAAATCAGAGAACGTTAACTGTTGATGGTACATCAAAGTCGGATACTTTTAATGGATCGATTATTTCAAATAATACATACAGGTTATTTTCAAACGGTTGTGTTGGGGGGTGTAATGATAAACTGCTTGAGGGGCGTATACATTGGTTTAAAGTATATGAAAACAATGCATTAATATTTGATTTTATTCCGGTAAGACGGGTGTCGGATAATGAAATTGGAATGTACGATCTGGTTAATGGGCGGTTCTTCGGCAATTCTGGAACAGGAACTTTTGGTGCGGGTGCTGTTTCTGAAACAATTGGTGGTTCGGTCTGTGAAAATGTCGGAATTGGATATTGGAGTGTGGCAAGCGTAACAGGTTATGGTTCAATTAGTCAAAGAAATGCATGTTCTGTCGGGCAAATTACACTTACGGATACTTCAACCAGCGCGTCTGACTGTCATTCTGCTAGTGGTTATACAGTATGTCCTGTTGGTACATATATACCGGCAAATTCACAGACTTGTACGACATGTACGGCTGGTAATTGGTGTCCTGGTGGACAGTTGTATTTTGAGTCTACTGATCAAGGTTTGTACAGTTGTGTCACGGAAATAGACTCTGGTTGGTCCAGTGCAGCGGGTTCATCTGCGCAAACGGATTGTTATTATTTAATTACTTTGGATAAAAATGGTTATTCTGGGGCGTTGGATGCATATTCTGGAGTTGGGTGTCATGTGGTCAGTACAGCGACCAGTACAGCAAACGCACAATTAAAATTATTTTATAATACAGAGTGTACATTACCTGCACTTAATTTCTCAGCTACTGGTGCGTATGCTAGTGCAACAAGTTGGTCAACAAGTAATACGGTTAATGAAAATACAGTGACAACGATAGCGCCAATTACAGCAACACCTGTTGTGACAACTTATTATGCACGTAAATCATGCGCGGCAAATCGCTATAAAACAGGTGTATCAACTTGTTCTGCATGCGGTGTAAATAGTTCAACCCCTAACGCAAATGTACTTACTACATGTACTTGTGATACAGGTTATACAGCAGATGGAACAGTTAACGGTAATAATTATAGTACAACTGGGTGTATTTCCGTTGCTTCTGGTGTAACACATTTACATGTGGAAGATAAATTGTATAGTTTACTTTCGCAAAGACGAACTACACCATCTATTTGTGTTGATGTTGCTAATACCATATATTATGTGTCCCTTGTACCAGCAGAAATCGAAAATGCGCTGGCGGTGGAATATAATAATATGACCTATTCTGGTTGTGATATAACAAATGATTACTGTATCGCAAACGGTAAATTGTATTGGGCAGACCCTGATTTATATTTAAAATCCAGTGGGACACAATACATAAATACAGGCATTGTTCCAGATTTGGATACAGCAATTGAAATAGAAATGGCTGACACAACCAGTAATACATATGGTTTGTTTGGTTTAAAAACAGGCACATTATCTACTACTGATGAAGGTTTTGGTATTTCTTTGTCTGGTGGAAAATTTGGTTTTTTCCGTAATGGTACATCAACGGATGCGATTACAAAAGATAATAATTATCATGTGTATTATTTATCAAATACAACTGCATCTATTGATGGAACGGTTTATAATTTTGCACCAGCATCATCACCTGTTGGGGGAAATCAGCCAATGTACATGTTTGGTTTTAATCATAATGGATTTGCATACGATAAAACGTTAAATGTAAAGTATTTAAAAATATGGTCTGGAAATACACTATTGCGGCATTTTGTTCCTGTACCAACTGGGTTAGTAATAGGCAATTACACTGTTCCTGAAAACGGAATGTTTGATATTGTAACACAAACTTTTTATGCTAATCCGGGAGTTGGAAACTTTCAGTATGGCAAAGTTGAATAAATTTAGTAAGAATAAAACCGCCAGAATTGGCGGTTTTTGTCTTTTTGTATTCGCAAATCGTATTAACGTTTGCTGAATTGTGTAGAACGACGTGCCTTGTGGAAACCGTAATGTTTACGTTCAACAACACGGCTATCACGAGTCAAGAATCCTGCAACTTTCAAAGCTTTGCGTAAATCTGGTTCTGCTTTTTCAAGTGCCTTAGAAATACCATGTTTTACTGCACCTGCTTGACCAGACAAGCCACCACCTTGAACCATTGCAACAACATCGTATGCACCATCACGTTTTGTGACATCAAATGGTTGAACCAAAATCATTTGTAATACAGGACGTTTGAAATAAGATTTCATTTCAACACCGTTGATTACAATTTTGCCCTTACCAGGTGTCAGATATACACGTGCAACAGAATCTTTACGTTTACCAGTTGCATAAATAGAACCATTTAATTTTGCTGTTGCAACTGTTGCTTTTGCTGCGGCTGCTTTTGATGCCGTTTTTGGTGCCACCTTTGCTGTAGCTTTCTTTGCAGGGGCTGCCGTTTTTGTTGTTTTCTTAGCAGTTGTTTTTGTTGCTGCTGTTTTCTTTGTTTCTGTCATTATTCGCCCCTTTTGTTTTTACGATTCAAACTTGCAAAATCAATAACAATTGGATTTTGTGCAGCATGTTTGTGTTCAGTACCTGCATAAACGTGCAATTTTGTTAAACGTTTATTTGCTAATGCAACCGCTGTACGACGACCCATCATGCGTTTTACAGCATTTGTAACCAGTTTTTCAGGTTTTTCATTGCGCATTTGACCCAAAGTTCTTTCTTTCAAGCCGCCTGTCCACAAAGAATGCCAAAAGAATTTGGTTTTTTCTGCTTTGTGACCAGTCAAAGCAACTTTGTCAGCATTAATGATGATAACATGATCGCCACAATCCATATTTGGTGTCCATGTTGGTTTGTTTTTGCCACGCAGGATGTTAGCAGTATATGCAGCCAAACGTCCCAATGTGCAATCTGTTGCGTCAATCAGATACCATTTGGCTTCTAATTCGCATTTTTTTAATGATTTTGTCATTGCCATTGTTTTTACCTTTTTAATGTTTGTTAAAAATAGCGCACCTATTATGCGTTAAACCTGCACAAAAGTCAAGAAAAATCAATATGGTATTATTGTACCGCTTTTTTTACAGTGGCAAAACAACACGAACTTTTAATCCGCCCAAATCACTGTCTTCCAAAAATATTTCTCCACCATGGTTTTCAATGGCAGTTTGTGCGATAGACAACCCTAGCCCTGTACCACCAGTGGATTCGTTTCTTGATTCGTCTAAACGAACAAATGGTTGTAAAGCCAATGATTTTTTATTATCTGGAATGCCGATACCATCGTCTTCTATGGTGACCACAACAGAATCAGGCAAGTCTGTTTCTGTAATTTTCAATGTTTTTTTTGCATATCTGGCGGCATTTTCAATAATATTTGTGAATGCGCTTGTTAATGCAGCTGGACGAGCATAAAACTGTGCAGGGGTTTCTGGAAAATCCAGAACGATTTTTTTCTTGCCGGCACTATCGCGAGCGATTCGTGTTAACATTGCTGGTAATTCGACTGTTTGTTCTATTTCAGGCATTTCTCCACGTGCAAAAGACAAATATCCATTAACCATTTCGGCCATGCGGTCTATATCGTGCAATAATGTTTCTTTTGTCGCAGAGTCTGTTTCAACAGCTAAACGCATGCGGGTTAAAGGTGTTTTTAAATCATGTCCTACGGCGTTCAGCATATCTGTGCGTGTTTTGTTATATCTGTTAAGACGTTCTTTCATTGTTATCATTGCACTGGCTGCTTCGCGAATTTCAGCTGAACCGCTTGGTTTAAACCCAGGAACATCCATACCACGTCCAAATTTATTTGCAGCCTTTGCGATATTTCGAATACTTCTTGTATGAAATATTACAAAAGGTGTAATCAAAATAGATACAATTAAAATAGAACCAATAACCCAAATCAAGAATACTTCGGCACTTGTTGAATAAATACGATACATACTGGTTGCAAATGTCGCTATTTTATTGTCTTGCATAGGAACATCTATGTACACCAAACGTTTTCCGCGATCGATGTATATATTTGTTGGTTGTTTAATTCTATTTTGTAATTCTTTGGCCAAATGCCCTGCTTCCATTGCGTGATTGTCATTATGGACAGGTCTATTCAATTTTTCGTTAACAGATACATTTATTCCAATGTCACGAGCCAGCATTTTAACAGAATTTTCGTCGCCATTATTAATAAAGTTTACCATTGTTGCAACTTCACCGGCCAGTGTGCGAGCCAATGTAGCATGCACCCTTTTCCAGTGATTTCCAAAAAACGCATTAGCAACAATTAACAATGCCACTATTAACGGTATCAACACCATTAATATTGTGCGTCCCAAAAAACTGCGAGGTATTACTTTCATTTTTGTTACCTGTTTTTTTAATTTTCCTTTGATATCATCTTATATCCCATTCCACGAACGGTGATTATATCCATACAAGATGATACACTATTTATTTTATTGCGCAAGCGTTTTGCGACCATCGGTGTTGCAGGTGCAATATTACCAATGGGGCTGATAAGGTTTTGTAGTAGTTTTTTTTCTTCGTTGGACAAAGTAAGCATTTTTTTTGTCCCATCAACAGTATGTATAAAAAATTCGTCATCGACAAACATTAACCCGATGTTGCTAGTGACTTGTTTTTTGTCGCTTTTTATAATATTATTCAATCTTAATATTAATTCTTGTAATTGAAATGGTTTTGACATGTAATCATTTGCACCGCTTGAAAGTCCATCAATAGTGTTTTCTGCCCCAGACATAGCGGTTAACATGATGACAGGTGTTTCGTTTCCGGTTTGACGTAACTTTCTAAGAAAGCTTAAACCATCCATCCCAGTCATCATTCTGTCCAAAACAATTGCATCAACAGTTATTCTTGATAATACTTGGTCTGCGTATTCTGCAGATGATGCGTTTAAGACGGTAAAACCCGCAGTGCGCAACCCTTTGGCCAAAGAGTTTCGTAAAATTTCGTCATCATCAATAACAAGTATATTTTTTGCCATTTGTGTTGATGATTATTTGTCTTCTAATGCTTCTACTGCGTATTCACCGGGTTTAAGTGTTTGGTCTGTTGCGCCTAAGTTGTTGTCTTCGATATTTGCACGGAATTTAGCACCTTTTGTTGTGTATTCTGTTTTGAATACTAAATACCCATTAGCACCACCTACGGTTGGTCCTTGCATTCCCAAAGAATAGTAAGCCCCAATTAACCCATAATCTAAATCAATATAATCAACACTTAACAGCAAGGAAACATTAGATATACCATCGCTTGTTAAATTGCATGCAAATTCATGATTAATCAGGTTCGCATGAGAATTATTTGGAACAGATATTTCCATTAATGTAGGTTCACAGTTATGTTGTATACCATTTACCAAAAATTCATAAGTCATTGTCACTGTTGCACGAGATAAACCAGTGGATAAATCAACCTGGGAAATTGTGGCCTTTGGTATTTTAACCAGCGCATTAGCAATACCAGAACGAACAGGTAAAGATATTCCAGATTGTAAGCAACTGCGTGAGAATGGATCTGCTTCGCAAATATAAAGTCGCGAATGTGCATTTGTTGCAAACATGTTTGCCAGATTATTAAACAAAAATGTACGTGTTATACGGTTGTTTAATCTTGTGCAATTAAAATCACGACAAATCACAGTAGGTCTTTCTGTAAAACCAACACCGGGATGATTGTAAAATTCTTGACTTCGTACATGATAAATTACTTCGTCATAATCAACATCGTCATCCATTTCCATAAATTCGCTTTCGGGAATGAAATTAGGATCATCTGGATACGCATAATAAGAACGCAAAGGTGTTTCAGTGTACATTGTTTGATATTCTTCGTATGTATAATCTTCGTATTCTTCACAGTATCCGTTATTTGCGCAAAGCATCAAAATTCCGGTAAATAAAAGCATTTTTTTCATGGTGTTTAACCCTTTCTCTCGTGACTTGTTTACTATGATAATAAAATATTTTGTTGGTATATGTCAAAGCAAAAAATATTTTTATTGAAAATAATTACATTTTTGTTCTATAAATATGATAAGATAATAGAAATGAAGGTGAAAAAATGGTAGATGTTATTATCCCAGGTGAATCTGGAAACTTGCATGCTGTGTATCATAAATCAGAAACAGAAGCGGCACCCTTGGCTGTGGTTCTTTCGGGCAGTCCACGTCAAAAATGCCATATGAATGACCGGGTTTCTTATGCAATGTTCCGTGCGTTTATGGATATTGGTTTTTCTGTTGTTCGTTTTAATTATCGTGGTGTTAATGATTCCGAAGGTTCGATTGGCACAACTGCTGAGAATATGTTGGATATTGCGACTGTCATAGATTGGATTCAAAATAAAAACGAAGACAGTGATAAAATATGGTTGGCTGGTCATCAGTTGGGTGCGTGGTATGTTTTACAGGCTATGATGCGTCGTCCTGAAATATCTGGTTTTGCATTGGTTTCCCCAGATGTGTCCATATCAGATTTTGGATTTTTATCACCTCGTCCAAATCGTGGTTTATTGCTTCAAGGTGGGGCCGAAGGCGATGAAGCGGTTACTTTTGGTACACACTTGACACAGATTTTGAAGAAACAAGCACAAATCAGCTTGGAAACAATACGTGTTAAAAATGCTGGTGCAAACTATGCTTTGGCTGCAGATTTACGTCAAATGTACAATGATTTAAAAGCATATGTTGGTCGTGAAAATTCAGATAATAAATTGTTGTAAAAATGATAGAAGAAAATAAACGTTTTTTAGATCCAAATATCCCAGATGATATGATGTCAACAATTCGTCCGAAAAATCTGGGTGATTTTATAGGACACGATTCGCTGAAACAGAATTTATCTGTTTTTGTATCTGCGGCACGCAATCGTGGAGAAGCAATGGATCATGTATTATTGTATGGGCCTCCTGGACTTGGCAAGACCACTTTGGCACATATCATTGCAAACGAACTTGGAACAAATTTTCGTGCAACGTCTGCGCCAATGCTTACTAAACAAGGTGATTTGGCTGCGATATTAACAGCACTAGAACCGATGGATGTCTTGTTTATAGATGAAATACATCGTTTGCCAACTGCAATTGAAGAAGTTTTATATTCTGCAATGGAAGATTATAAGTTGGATATCATGCTAGGCGAAGGCCCAACGGCAAAATCTGTTCGTATAGATTTGCCACCATTTACATTGGTTGGTGCGACAACTCGTACTGGGTTATTGTCTAATCCATTACGCGACAGATTTGGTATTGATTTAAGATTATCTTTTTACCCTGCTTCAGATTTGGCAAAGATAATTACGCGCAGTGCAAATATTTTGGGAACAAATATTGATGAAGCTGGTGCGCAAATGTTGGCAAGGTCTTCACGTGGTACACCACGTATTGCAAATCGTTTGTTAAAACGTGCTCGTGATTTTGCGGCTGCAATGAAAAAAGATTTTATTGATATGGATACTATCAAGACGACACTTTATCAATTGCATATAGATGAAGTTGGTTTGGATGAAATAGACAGGGAATATATGAATGCGATTATCAAACATTATGCTGGGGGTCCGGTGGGTATTGATAATTTAGCGGCTGCGTTATCTGAACCTGCAGATACCATCGAAGATGTAATAGAACCTTATTTAATGCAATTGGGTTTTGTTCAAAGAACACCACGTGGTCGTGTTGTGACGGAAAGTGGGTACAAACATTTAGGACTTGAAAAATGATTCGAAATATTTTTATTGGATTTGTAGTTTCAATAGTTTTGGCAGGATGTGTTGGTACTTCTCAATATCCGTACAGGGTGAATACAAAACCGTATACAATTTCTGGTAAAACTTATTATCCGATGGCTTCGGCAAATGGTTTTACTGAAAAAGGTATTGCTTCGTGGTATGGACCTGATTTTCATGGCAAAAAAACAGCCAGCGGTGAAATTTATAACAAATACGCTTTTACGGCTGCTCATAAAACCTTGCCTTTTGGTACAAAAGTCAGAGTTACTAATTTAAACAATGGTCTATCTACGACTGTGATAATAAATGATCGTGGGCCATTTAAAGATGGACGTATCATTGATTTATCTTATTCTGCGGCAAAAGATATAAATATGGTTGGTACTGGAACTGCGCCGGTTAATATTGTGGCGATTGGCAGTACAGGTACGGTTGCAACAACATCATCATATAAACAGCCCGTGACAACAGTTGCTAAACAACCTGTTGCTGTAACATCTGGGAAATATTATGTTCAAGTTGCTTCGTATTCTGTGTTGGATAATGCAAATAACACAGCGCAAGTTTTATCTACCCAAGGTTATTCACAAACTGTGAAACAGGTTGGCGGTCAATACAAGGTTTGGGCCGGACCGTTTTCTTCTCGTGACCAAGCTGTGAATGCTCGGGATAAATTGCGACAGGCTTATTCTGGTGCGTTTGTGGTTGAATAATAAAAAAAACGAAAGCAGTTTGTAAAAATATTCGAATAACATTATGAAATAACAGTGTATTTTTAATTAAGGTATATATAATATGAAAACGCATAAATTTAATTTTACGGTTGCTTATGCAGATACAGATGCCGAAGGTGTTATGTATCATGCGCGATACATTGAAGTTGCAGAACGTGCACGATTTGATTTGTCTAAAAAAGTTGTTGTTCCTGATGGAGATTTGGGTTTTGTTGCACGTGAAGTAAATGTTAAATATATGCGCCCCTTATTATTAGGTGATGAATTTGTTGTCGAATCTCAGGTTGTAAAAATTGGTGCTGCATCTATGACGATTGAACAAAAGTTCGTGAAAAACGAAATTATTTGTGCTATAATGAACATAACAATTGCGTATCTGGGGTCTGATATGCGCCCAAAGGCGATACCTGAAACCGTTTTGCAAGTATTAAAATAAAACTTTAAACTAGGAGAAAAAGACATGGAAAATAGTTTTTCTTTATTATCGTTGTTTACTGGTCGTGATTTGATGACGTTGTTTGTGTCGTTGATTTTGGTTGGGGCCAGTATTTTGTCATGGGCTGTGATTATTGAAAAAATTCGTATTTGGAATTATCAAAAACATAATCCTGTTTCTGTTAAACATGGCGACAATCTTGAAACAATAGTTGATAAATTGATACGTCCGTTTGATAAAAATTTATGGTTTTTATCTATGGTATCTTATGTTGCGCCGTTTATAGGTTTGTTTGGGACTGTTTGGGGGGTTATGAATTCATTCGCATCTATTGGTGTTAACCAATCTGTCAGTATTGGTGTTATTGCTCCGGGGTTGGCTGTTGCGTTGGGAACAACTGCTTTGGGGTTGATTGCTGCTGTGCCTGCTGCAATTGCATATAATGTATTTTCTAAAAAGTCAGACGATTTGTATGACATATTGAATGATAAAGTAAAAGAATTAAAACATAAATAAATTCAGGGGTAAAAAATGTCCAGAAGACGCTCTAATGTTAACGATGCAGCTATGTCGTTGACACCAATGATAGATATTATGACAACGTTATTGGCGGTGTTTATGGTGACGACCCCAATGATGACAACAGGAATTGATATTGAATTACCACGTGCTGGGACCTCTGCAATGACTGGTAACGATCATGCAATTCAAATAAGTGTCGATGCAAGGGGTAATTATTATTTGTTGGAACAAAAATTACCACGTGATGAAATTGTAAAACGTGCAATTGCAATGCGGGGTGAAAATCCAAATTTGGCAATAACGTTAAGTGGTGATACGCATGCAGACTATGGTGCGGTTATGTCTATGATGGGAAAATTAAAAGATGTTGGTTTTCAACGTGTTGGTTTAAGAACACAATTGGATAATAAATAATGAATATAAAAACGCAATTTCAAAGCGAAAATTTTTTAATGTCTGTTTTAGGACATTTGGTTTTGATTGCAGTAATGTTATTGTCTTTTTCTATGGTTGTTGATGATGCAAAGACTGTGGCGACAAATCGTATACAGATTGTAGAGATTGATTTAAAGAATGTAAAAGTAAGTGGTGATGAAACTAAACTTTATAATACGTCTGTACCAGAAGAAAAAAAAGTCGAAGAAAATGATAAAAAAACAGAAGTTAAAGAAAATATCCCAGATGAAAAAGTTGACTTAAAACAACCGACTATGATTGAAAATGAAAGTAAAGATAAAAAACAAAAAGACGAAGTAAAAAAACAAGAAAAAAACATAGAAGACAAGCCTGTGCCGCGTAAAAAAACGGTTGTTCGTGTTAATCGCGAAGTGTTATCTTTGGACAGAACAATGACAATATCTGTTATTGATGCGTTACGTGTTGCGTTGACTCGTTGTTGGAATATTGATACTTCTCGTCCTGGTATTGAAGATATGCGGCTTACTGCGCATATAAAATTTTTACCAACTGGTGTGGTGGACAGATTGTGGTTTGAATCCGAAGCGCGTGCACAAACAGATCCTGATTTTGCGTATGTTTTAGATACTGCCAAAGCTGCGATAAAAACGTGTTCGCCGTTTTCTATGTTGCCACGCAATGAATACGACAAATGGAAAAATACATCTGTGACATTTTATCCGACAACTGGTAAGGTTATGTAAAAAAAAGTCGCCCAATGGGCGATTTTTTTATTCAGGTGTTCATTAAGCCGGATTCTGTTCAATCATTTGCATGATTGCAAGCATAATTAATCTGCGAATTGTGTTGCCACAAAACGTCAAGCCCCCTACCCGATTCTTTAAAACGATTTGGGACAAATCATAGAATCCTTTTTGGGGTTGCTGCACATAGAGATTGCCCGTTTCACCGTAATTTAATACGCTCGTCTCTGCTGCTCTAATCGTCGGGTTGCCCCGCGTGGTTATTAGCCACTATGTTGTCCCAATGCAGTCCGGACTTTCCTCTGAATTGTGTTCATACGTGAAATATATTTCACGCGTCCAATTCAGCTATGCTTTTTCGCACCTGATACGCAGAATATAGCACTTGTTTTCTGTTTTTCAATCGGTTTTTTTGTAAATTGTTATACTATGCGCCCATATTTTTGGCATCAGTTAATGTTTTTTTTAATATTTCAGCGGCAATTTGTTGAATTTTTTGCGATAACGGCCGAACATTCATTGCTTCTGCGACTGCATTACCAAATTTTTTAGATATAGTATCAATTTGAGACGGAGCAATAATGAATATATCACTAGAAATTTCTGTTGTTTTTAACGTTTGTACTGATTCTTTCATTGTTTTTTTTGTCCTCATTCTCTGCTTTTTACAACTTGATTTTATCATATCATAAAAAGATGAAAAACAAAACAGATTTTGTGATTTTTTTTGTTTTTTTAACTTGTTTTGAAAAAATATTTAATTATATAGATAAAGTATCTTGACCCAGTGGCTGAAAATTGCTATAAAATCATAGAATAAATTAAGTTTTCTTGATGTGCGAATGTCTTGAAAGAACGGTAAGGAAAAGAAATGAAAAACGTATTAAAATTATTGTTGGGTTCTGCGAATGACAGAATTGTAAAATCGTATGAAAAAACAGTGGCTGCAATTAACAAATTGGAATCGAAATATACAGCGCTTTCTGACGAAGAAATTCATAATTTAACAAATGTTTTTCGTGAACGCTTAAAAAACGGGGAAACAGAAAAAGATTTATTGCCTGATGTTTTTGCTGCTGTACGCGAAGCATCTAAACGTTCTATTGGTTTGCGTCATTTTGATGTGCAATTGATTGGTGGTATGGTTTTGGCAAATGGTCAAATTTCTGAAATGAAAACTGGTGAAGGTAAAACACTGGTGGCTACACTGGCTCTTTATTTAAAAGCATTGCATGGCAAGGGTGCACATTTAATTACTGTGAATGATTATTTGGCATCTCGTGATGCAGGTTGGATGGGTCAGGTTTATAGATTTTTGGGTATGACAATCGGTATTATTCAACATGATATGTCGGATGAGGATAGACGTGCAGCATATAATTGTGATATAACGTATGTCACTAATTCTGAATTGGGTTTTGATTATTTGCGTGATAATATGAAATTCACCAAAGAACAACAGGTTTTGCGTCCGTTCTTTTTTGCTATTGTTGACGAAGTGGACAGTATTTTAATTGATGAAGCGCGTACCCCATTAATTATTTCTGGGCCATCTGAAGATACCAGTGAATTGTACAACAAGGTTGATTCTGTTGTTGCACAATTGATGCCTGACGATTATAAAATCGATGAAAAAGACAGACATGTGACGTTAACTGAATCTGGTATAGATCATGCGACAAATCTTTTAAAACAGGCCGAAATTTTGGTTGGTGATAATTTGTATGCGGCGGAAAATGCCGTTGTTGTTATGCATGTTCAACAGTCGTTGTTGGCGCATCATTTGTATGAAAAGAATGTTAATTACGTCGTTCGTGATGGCGAAGTTTTAATTGTGGACGAATTTACTGGACGTGTGATGTCTGGCCGTCGTTTTGGCAAAGGTTTACATCAAGCAATCGAAGCAAAAGAACATGTGACTGTTCAACCAGAAAACCAAACTGTATCAAGTATTTCGTATCAAAATTTATTCAGAATGTACCCTGTTTTGTCTGGTATGACTGGTACAGCAATGACAGAAGCGGCAGAATTCGAAGAAATATACAAATTACGCGTTGTTTCGATACCTACAAATAAACCGGTTTTGCGTGTTGATCATCATGATGAGATTTATCGTAATAAAACTGAAAAATATGATGCAATTATAAAGCAAATTGCAGAATGTATGGAACGCAAACAACCTGTATTGGTTGGAACGGTATCTATCGAAAAATCTGAAGAATTGGCTAAGATTGTTCAAGAAAAACTTGGTGTAAAACCGGCTGTGTTAAATGCTAAACATCATGAATCGGAAGCAAAAATTGTATCTCAAGCTGGTGCACCAGGGGCTGTGACAATTGCAACAAATATGGCGGGTCGTGGAACAGATATTAAATTGGGGGGTAATGCGGAAGATCTGATTGCAGAACTAGATGAAGCCGCACCTTATTTTGAAGAAAAAAAGAAAGATATTATTAAAACAATAGAAGAAAATAAAAAAATTGTTTTAGATGCAGGTGGTCTTTATGTAATTGGCACAGAACGTCATGAATCACGTCGTATTGATAATCAGTTGCGTGGTCGTTCTGGACGGCAAGGCGATCCTGGTGATTCTAAGTTTTTCTTGGCTTTGGATGATGATTTAATGCGTATATTTGGTGCTGCCAGACTAGAAGGTATGTTAACAACACTTGGTCTAAAACCAGGCGAAGCAATAACTCATCCATGGATAACTAAGGCATTAGAAAAAGCGCAAAAACGTGTAGAAGCGCGTTATTTTGAAGCGCGTAAAGAGTTGCTGAAGTATGATGATGTTATGAACGAACAAAGAACAGTTATTTACAAACAACGTAATGACTTGATGTCTTCAAACGATTTAACATCTTTTGCAACGGAATTGATAGGTGATGTTGTTGAAATTATATGTGAAAAAAATATTCCAGAAAAGGCTCATCCTATGGATTGGAATACCAAAGGTATTCATGATGATATGATGCGTATATTCGCTTTGGATATTACAGATATCGATAAATGGAAAAGCGATGAACAAATATCAGAACGTAATGCTTATAATACTCTGGTCAATTTGGCTATGCATCGTTATAACCAACAGTGCCAAAAATATGGGCCGGAATTGATGCAAACCGCACAAAAACAAATGATGTTGGGGGCATTAGATGCAGTGTGGAAACGTCATTTGCAACAAATGGATTATTTGCAGGGTGCAATTGGTTTGCGTGGTTATGCCCAGAAAAATCCATTATATGAATACAAAAATGAAGCGTTGGAATTGTTTAAAAATACTATTCAAAATTTCAAAACAATATCTATTGCTTATATTTGTCGTATGGAATTAACACGTGCAGATGTGGATGCAACAGCTAAACAGCAAGCTCAACATGATTCACAATTGAATCAGAATGCGTCTGAAAATCATCTGGCGAATATGAATATCAGTCGTAATGCGTTATGTCCATGTGGATCTGGTTTGAAATATAAACATTGTCACGGCAAATTACATTAAATTTAACATAGTGTATCAAGGAAAGGATTGATATGCCAGATTTTGTGCATCTTCGTGTACATTCGAAAATTTCTGTTGGGGCCAGTACCCTGTCTGTTGCCAGCAATAAAAAACTGGGGATATTAAAGGGAATTCCTGAATTGTGCATTGACAACAATATGTTTGCATGTGCTTTGACGGATACAAACATGATGTCTGGATGTGCAGAATTTTCAGATGTAATGCCTTCTAATAAGATACAACCAATAATCGGTGTTGAAATATCTTTGAATCATCATAATGTTGACCCAAAAATATTACGTCAGGCATCTCTTTCAAAGCTTGTTTTGTTGGCAAAACATCACAAGGGGTATTTAAATTTATGTGAACTTAGTCGGATTATGTACATGCGACAAGATAATCATCATCTTGGTCCACATATAACAATAGAAGAATTAAAAGCATATAAAGATGATTTGATTTGTTTATCCGGGGCGCATACTGGGGCGATAGGTATGGCGATATTAAACAACCAGACTGATATGGCTTTTGATTTTGCTAGACAGTTTTTAGGTATTTTTGGGAATAATTTTTACATGGAAATTCAAAGGCATGGGTTAGAATCAGAAATAAAAACAGAACCTGTGTTTTTACAAATTGCACGCGATTTAAACATCCCAATTGTTGCAACAAACGATGTGTGTTTTGCAGCCCTAAACGATTACGAAGCAACAGATGCTTTGGGTTGTGTTTTAGGACAAACAAAAGTAATTGACCCAGACAGACCTCGTAAGTCCTGTGAACAGTATTTTAAATCATCTGAAGAAATGGCGGAACTTTTTTCTGATTTGCCCGAAGCTATTGAAAATACTGTTAATATTGCAAAACGTTGTGCGTTTTATGTAAATGTTCATGAAAAGCCTTTGTTGCCACGTTTTGGTGACGATTTGGAAACAGAATGCCAAATGTTGCGTGATGCAACTATGAATGGGTTAAAAAAACGTTTAACTGAACACAATATTACGGATACCAAGCCATATTTTGAACAAGCAGAATACGAACTTGGGGTTATTATTGGTATGGGGTTCCCAGGATATTTCTTAATTGTTGCTGATTATATTAATTGGTGTCGCGAAAACGGTATTTTAACAGGACCAGGACGTGGTTCTGGTGCGGGGTCCATTGTTGCATGGGCATTGGGAATAACACATGTTAACCCATTGAAATATGGACTTTTGTTTGAAAGATTTTTGAATCCAGATCGTATTTCAATGCCTGATTTTGATGTGGATTTTGAACCGACAGGTATAGAACATGTTCTTGATTATGTCGGTGAAAAGTACGGACGTGATTCTGTGTGTCGCATAATTACTTTTGGCAGTCTTCAAGCACGTGGTGCAATTCGTGATATTGGTCGTGTTTATGGAATGCCTTATTCAAAATCAGACAGATTGTCTAAATTGATTCCGCAAGATGCAAAAACTTTAAGAGAAGCAGTTGATACGTCTCGTGAAATACAAGAAATTCTTGATAATGATCCTGACATGAAGAAAGTGGTTTCTATTGCAGAAGAACTGGAAGGATCTATTCGTAATCTTGGACAACATGCGTGTGGGGTTGTTATTGGTGACAGACCTACTACACAAATTGCCCCTGTATATCGTGATCCGGCGAACCCATTGCCGTCATGTCAATTTGACGGACATTATCTGGAAAGTGCCGGGTTGATTAAGTTTGACTTTTTAGGACTGGAAACATTGGTTGTATTAAAATATGCAACAAAACTTATTCAAAAGACTCAAGGAATAAATATTGATTTGGATCAAATTCCAACTGATGATGAAAAAACGATGAAGCTTTGGCAGTCTGGTTTAACCGAAGGTATATTTCAGTTCGATGCTCAATTTGTACAACAAACTTTGAAAAAAATGCATCCAACAAGCTTTTTAGAAATATCTGCTTTGAATGCTTTAAATCGTCCTGGGCCAATCGCGTTTATTCCACAATTTATTGCGCGTATGCATGGTGAAGAACCAATTGAATACGTTCATCCGCGTGCAGAACCTATATTAAAAGAAAGTTATGGAATTATTGTTTATCAAGAACAAGTGATGCAATTAACGCGTGTATTAGCAGGTTTTACACGTGGCGAATCTGACACTGTGCGCAAGGCTATGGGTAAAAAGAAACTAGATTTGCTGGCAAAATTGGAAGTAAAATTTCTTGAAGGATGCAAGAAAGAAGATACCTTGGATGAAGCAACAGCCAAGGATTTGTGGGAAAAATTTAAAGAATTTGCCAAATATGCATTTAATAAATCTCATGCTATCGCCTATTCTATCGTGGCAAACCAATGTGCGTATTTAAAGGCTCATTTTCCTGCGGAATTTTTGGCTGCCTCTATGTCAAGTAATATGAATGATACTGATCAATTGGCAATTTTTGTTGATGATGCAAAAACTAATTTTAATATACCAATCGTTGCCCCAGATATCAATGAAAGTGAATCTAGTTTTACGGTAAAAAATGGAAAAATTATTTATGCTTTGGCGGCTATCAAGGGTGTTGGAACTGTTGCAACTGATGCGATTGTTGCAGAACGTGAAGCGCACGGCAAATTTAAAAATCTTACAGATTTTGCAAAACGTTGCGCCCCTATCATGAATAAACGAATTTTAGAAGCTTTTGCCAAGGTTGGTGTTTTGGATTCTTTGGAAAAGAATCGAGCATTAATATTTATGAATGCTGATGCAATATTGGCTTATGCGTCAAAATCACGTCAAGGTGGCAATTCGTTATCGTTATTTGCAAATACAACCGAAGATGACGTCGGTGAAGACAGACTTTTGAAAGATTTGCCAAAAACGAAACAGTGGACCTTTGCACAAAGGTTGGAAAACGAATTATCTGCACTTGGTTTTTATATTTCTGCACATCCTTTGGATCAGTATAAACATTTAATATCTGGTGCAAGATTGGCAACAAGTCAATCATTGATTAGTATGGGTGACAGAAAGCCTGTTCAAGTTGCGGTTAATGTTAATTCTTTTTCGCGCAGGAAAACAAAAACCGGGAAAGATATGTTGACGATAAACGCATCAGATAGTTATGGTAACATAGAATGTGTCGCATTTGGTGAACAAACACTGGATTTATCGCAAATCTTAAATACAGAAACAGAAGTTGTGATTTCTGGTAAAACATCTGTTCGTGATGACAGACTTTCGATTTTTGTTGATTCTATTATGCCTTTGAACAAGTGGGTTGCAAAAATAGCAAAAACATTAACCATTGATATTCATGACAAATCTGTTCTGGATGACGTAAAGAAAGCTGTGTCGGCATTGCGTCCCGGTAATACAAGAATAGTATTGAATTTGCATTCTGGTGCGAAAAGTGCATCGTTGGTATTAAAAAATACTTTTGAATTGGGTGCAACAACCGCAAAAGATTTAACAGCATTGGGGATAAAGGTTAATATAGAATGACAAAACATGTTCCTGTTCTTTTAAATTCAGTATTGCAAACGTTGGGTGATATAAAAAATCGCACGGTGTTAGATTGCACTTTTGGTGCGGGCGGATATTCGCGTGCTTTTTTGGAATGTGGTGCAAAGGTTATTGCTTTTGATCGTGATGTAAATGTTGTTGAAGATGCAGACAAATTAAAACAAGAATACGGTGAAAAATTTTGTTTTATAAATTCTGCTTTTTCCGAAATAAAACAGCTAAAACCAGATGATTTTGATGATGTTGTTTTTGATTTAGGGATATCTTCAATGCAGATAGATAACGCATCGCGTGGTTTTTCTTTCCGTTTTGATGCACCACTTGATATGCGTATGGATGAACGTAATTCTTTGAATGCAAAAACCTTAATAGAACAGTTATCAGAAAAAAATTTGGCTGATATTTTATATGAATACGGTGATATAAAAAAATCTTATAAACTTGCAAAATTGTTAAAAGAAAAATGCCCGAAAACGACATTTGAATTGCGCGATTTAATATCTAACCCAAAGGATATAGCACCGATATTTCAGGCATTGCGTATTGCAGTTAATGATGAAATGGGACAATTGAAATCTGCATTACAGTTTGTTCATGATTCTTTGCGTGTCAATGGTCGGTGTGTTTGTGTGACATTTCATTCTTTGGAAGACAGAATTGTTAAAAATACGTTTCGTAAATGGTGTGAAGTATTGGGAAATCCGTATTTGCCATCTGTCAAGGCCCCAGAATACAAATTATTGAAAGCATTAACACCGAATGACGAAGAAATCAAAGAAAACCCACGGTCACGTTCCGCACATTTACGTGCTGTACAAAAGTTGTAAATATGCTGTTGACTTAGGTTGCGTTTTTTTTGTAAAATAAGATGATAAAAAAAGGAAAGGAAGTATGAAAAATTTGTTAAAATATTTGATTTGTGTTTGTGGTGTGCTTGTTTTGGCGGGTGCCGCACATGCAGTATGCCCTGTTTGTACAATTGCTATTGGTGCTGGGCTTGAAGGTATGCGTATGCTTGGTGTCAAAGATGTTTTGACTGGTATTTGGGCTGGTGGTTTGACGGTGTCTTTGATTGGTTGGACTGCAAATTATATGCACAAGCATAATATCAAGAATCCGATTTGGTATGTTTTAAATGTTTTAATCTATGGTTCTTTGTTGGCTGGGGTTTATTTTGTCCCTGTTGATAATCCAATTGTAAAATGGTGGGATAATTGTATGTGGGGTATTGACCAATTTCTGTTGGGTGTATTGGTTGGTGTTGTCACGTTTATTATTATGGAATTGTGGTATATGCGCATTAAAAAGAACAATGGCGGACATGCCTTGTTCCCTTTTCAAAAGGTTGCAATGCCGTTTGCTGGGTTGCTTTTAATGACAGGTATTTTTTGGGCAATAATTAAATGGTTGCCAACAATGGGAATTGTATTGTGCTAATTTTATAAAAAGGATAGAAAATGAAAAAAAAGAATGAAAAATTATCAATGGAAGAAATGATTGAAAAATTGGATGCTGCTAAAAAGGCTAATCCGTTGGATTTGTCTTCTGACCAAGATTTGTCGATTGCACTGATGAACTTGGTATCATTGGAAGAACATTTTTTCTTCAGCGGTGCAAAAACTGGCAAACCTGGTTTTTATGATTTGATAAATACTGTTCGTTCAATGCGCAAAGAACTGATGGAACGCATTGTTAAAAAATCTGGCCCAGAAGATGGCGAAGTTTGGTGTATATCGAAACATTTGTTGGCTGCATCTATGCGTATTTACGAAGTTGGAACCAAAGCGATTGGTGCTGGTAAAAAGAAAGAAGCATACGAATTGTTTGAAAAGGCATACGATTTGTATTCTTTGTTCTGGGGGTTAAATATGCATTTAATAGATTTGGATGGTGTTCATGAATCTGTGCCATCTTTTTATGATGGTGCAAAAGAAGCATGTGTCACAAAGCCAGAAGAAAAAAAAGTGGTAAAACCAGTAAAAAAAGATGAAAAAGTATCGGGTGTTAAAAGACTTGGACAATGGGTAAAAAACGCGGTTAATTGTTGTATTGAATAAATCTCTTGCATTAACATGCTAAAAAATGATAGAATGGACTGAACGAGAGAAATGAAAGTGGTAGGATTTATCAGAAATATTTTGAAAATGTCTTTGATTGCGGTTGTTGTTTCAATGCCTGCAATTGCGGCACAACAGCAAAATCAACGTGGTAGTGGTACTGCTCGTACTAATGGTCGTTCTTCGGAATCAGAAGTGAATACGTCTATACGTCGTTCTGCGACATCTGTTATTGCACGTTCGACTGCTGTTAATTCCAGAAAAAATCGTCCTGTTGTGACTGCACGGCCTGTGGGGGCGCGTACTGTGGCTGTTCGTTCTGTTCGTCCTGTTAATACTGTGAATAAATCACGTGCTGTTTCAAAACCAACTGCGATTCGTTCTGCGGTAAATAATTCGGTTATTAAACCGGGGGCAAAGTTTTCACGTGCAGGAATTGCGCGCGCGACGGCTGTGTTTAACGATATATCGAAAATTGGCGGTGGATATTCGAATTGTCGTGATGCGTATGCAACCTGTATGGACCAGTTTTGTGCAAATGCTAACGATACGTACAGAAGATGTTTTTGCAGTGACAGATTCCAAGATTTTCGTGATACATCTGATAGACTTGATAATGTTGTAAAAATGTTGGCAGAATTTCAAAATGTTAATTTGGATGCTGTCGATAAAACTGCCGCAGAAGTTAATGCAATGTACACTGCTACTGCGGGCGAACAGGCAATTAAACGTGATACAAGTGCTGCCCAGAAATTATTGGACAGTATTGATGATATGTTGTCTGGTAAACCTTCTGCACAACAGAAAACACAAAAGCAAAGTACTGGTTCTTTGGGGGTTTTAGATTTTTCAACTTTTGCTACATCTAATGATGACATATTTGGTTCGTCATCTTCTTCGATTTTTGGCGGGTCAAGTGCTGCCCCAGATATGACAACAATGGAAGGTAAAGAGTTGTATGATAGTGCCGCAAAACAATGCTCTGAAATCATTCGTGAATCATGCAGTAGTGATGCAATGTTTAATTTGGCACGTTCGGCCTATTCTATTATGATAACCCAAGATTGCAATGCGTTTGAAAAGAATATAAACGCCAAAAAGACAAATGTTGAAGAAACTGTAAGAACGGCTGAAAAATATTTACGTGATGCCAGATTAGAAGAATATCGTGCTCATAATTCTTCGGATGTTAATGACTGTTTGTCCAAGGTAGAAGAAGCAATGCGTCAACCAACGGCATGTGGCCCGAATTATGAAAAATGTATGGATTACAGTGGATTGTATATCAATGCTGTCACCGGCGAACCGATTTATTCCCAGGCATTGTTTGGGTTGAATAAATTGATCGTGTTGGATGGCAGTATGGACGTTTTGGGCGCGAATCCGAACTTTAATAAATTCTTGGATGACCGCAAGATGCTTGCAGAAAGTACTTTGTTGAACAATTGTCGTGAAATTGCCGATACTGTATGGTATGAATTTAAACGTTCTGCGATAATTCAAATTGCTCAGGCCCAGGATGAGAAAATACAACAAATTAAAGATGCATGTGTAACTACTATTAAAGAATGCTATGATAAACAATCTAAGGATTTGAAACAATTAGAAACCGGGTCCGAAGACAGTGTGATTTTGACTTCGGATGCAAAAACAGGAAACGCAGAAGCGATAACTGCGGCTGCTGCGCGTGGTATTTGTTATGAAAAAGTTCAGGCATGTGCCGCGTTGTATGGTGATCCTAATGGTTGTGAATACGATGATGCTACGAAACAATTAACAAAGGCCGTGGCTGGTAAAAAATGTGGGTTACAGGCCTTGTTGGCATACGTAGACACTGTTGATTCTGTCAAAGTTGCCGAAGGATGCGAAGCTGCTTTAAGAAAGTATGCGCATGAATTGTGTGATCCACCGGTTGGTTCTGAAGAAGGTGTAAAATATCCTGATGGGTGTGCGCCAAGTCGTATTTCAAAATCTGAATTACGTGCCAAGATGAATATGCGTATGAAAACATTCTGTGCACAGGATTTGATATTGGGTGACGAGTCAAATACTATATCCGAATCCAATGCGTATAACACAAACATCATGAATATGATCATCAAAGATATTTATGATGAAATGGGTATTGTGTTCACTGCTGGATGCGAAAAAGATGCTGATTTTAACGGTATTTGGATAACACCTAATGATGTGGCAAAACCAAATATTGATATGTTGGCACAAGAATTTTACAAAAAGTATTATGGAAAATCGATTACAAATCTGTCGCAACTAAATGAATTTAATTTGAAAGAAACAGGTTGGTGTGTGCGCGCTGATGGCAAGGCACAATGCGAAGAAGTTGGCGGTGGTGCTATATATCACGAAGATAGCGGTGAATGTGAATTGCCAGATACTTGGTACACAGGACGTTGTGACGACCTTGGTGGGTCATGGATTGGTGAACAATGTGTGGTGACCGTTGCTGGTGAAGGTGCCAATAACTAATTGTCAGAATAAAAAAGCCACCATAATGGTGGTTTTTTTATTAACAATGAATTTTAATCTTTGTTTCCGTTCAATGTTTCCAGCATTTGCATAACCATTTTGCGTTGAGAATCTGCTGGTAAATTCCAATACAGGTTTATCAATCGTAAAGATTCGTTTTTGCTTAATGGATCATTTTCTTTGGCTTCTGAAACACGCATAGAACGTATGGCTTTTGTCTCAGGTGGAAAATTACCTGGTAAACCAGAAAAAAAGAATGCAACAGATGTTTCAAGTGCTTGACTTAAATCAAATAAACGGGCAGCAGGAATACGGTTTCCGGCGGTTTCATATTTTTGAATTTGTTGAAAACTGACCCCACATTTGTGCGCTAAATCGGTTTGTGACATTCCCAACATAACGCGACGTAATTGTAAACGTTTTGCGATGTGTTGGTCTACATGGTTTATAAGTCCTGCTTTGCGTGACATATTAAACTCCTTGTCCTGTGAAGTTTTTCCTTGCATTTCTATATATACAACGTTTCTTTTTGTTTTGCAATCAAAAAACATATATGATATCATCAACTAAGGAAAGGATTTTAAATTATGAAACCAATTGTTTTATGTATTCTAGATGGTGTCGGCATTAATAAATCAACCGAACATAATGCTGTTGCATTGGCAAACATGCCTTGTTTTAATCAGTTGTTAAAAAATTATCCGCATTCTGTATTAAATGCCAGTGGCAATGCGGTTGGGTTGCCGGGCGGTATTATGGGAAATTCAGAGGTTGGACATATTACAATTGGTGCTGGTAGAATCGTGAATCAGTTTTTACGTCGTTTTGAAATTGAAGATTTAAGCATTAATAAACCGTTAAATAATTTTATTGAATCTGTTAAACAAGATGGTGGTATTATTCATGTTGCTGGATTAATGTCTGATGGGCGTGTTCATGCTAATATTGTTGATATATTAAAAACGACAAAATATATTTTAAATTCTGGAATGCGTGTTTGTATTCATTTTATTGGGGATGGTCGTGATACACCACCGCAATCTGCGCAAAAATATATAGATTTAATAAAAACAGAATTGGCTGCGTGGTTTGAGAAAGGCTCTGTGTTTTTTGGAACGTTGTCTGGACGTTATTATACAATGGACAGGAATAATAACATGGACAGAACAGAATTAGCATATGATGCAATCGCAAATGGCGAAGCGGAATATCGTGCAAAAAATATAGATTCTGCCTTGGCAGATGCTTATGCGCGCGGTGAAACAGATGAATTTATAAAACCAACCGTTATAAATGCAACTAAATTAACAATACGTGATGGCTTTTTATTCTGCAATTATCGTTCTGATCGTGCACGCCAAATTATGCGCAAGGTCGTTGAAAATGGTTGTCATATACTTTGTTTTTCTCAATATGGCGAAGGTTTGGATGAATTGTGCCCTGCACTTTTGCCAGATATAAAAACAACAAATACGTTGGGTGATGTTTTGGCAGCACATGGTAAATCACAATTACGAATTGCAGAAACAGAAAAATACAATCATGTGACCTATTTTATGGATGCAGAACGCAATATTGATTACGAAAATGAAGAAAAGGTTTTAATTGCATCTCCAGCCGTTGCAACATTTGATATGAAACCAGAAATGTCTGCGAATGAAATAACGGCTGCATTATTACCAAGATTATCAAAATTCGATGTTGTGTTATTAAATTATGCAAATGGTGACATGGTCGGACATACAGGAAATGAAAAGGCTGCAATTGTGGCGATGGAAACACTGGATAAACAATTATCACAAATTGTGCCGGCTGTGTTGGAATTAAATGGTGCGGTTTTAATAATCGCAGATCATGGAAACGCAGAACAAATGTGGGACGATGAACATAATGTCCCGTTAACATCGCATACAACAAACCCTGTAAACTTTATTATGGTTTCAAATGAAAAATTTGTTGCACACGATGGTGGGTTATCTGATATAGCACCAACAATATTAAAATTGTTAGATATTGAAAAACCAGCGGAAATGACTGGAAAATCTTTGGTGTAAAAAATCCCGCGTTTGCGGGATTTTTTTTGTTTTATTATGATTTTTTTGTTTTATCTTTTTGTGTTTTTCTTTGTTTTTTAAAAAAATCGCGTAACATTTCGGCAGATTGATTTGCATATTCAGACATCTGTATTACACATGGTTTCCATAAATGTTTATCATTTTCAAAAACTTTCGCATTTGTCGTTATTCCACCACCCTTTTCGTCAGTGGCCGCAAAATAAATATTTTTAATTCTTGCAAAAGAAATCGCAGTTGCACACATTGCACATGGTTCCAGTGTCACATATAAATCACAACCATCCAGAAACTTTTGATTTAATTTTTTGCAGGCTTTGGTTATTGCAACTATTTCTGCATGTAAAGTTGGATTTTTTGATTTTTGAACACGATTTTCGCCACGCGCGATGATTTTACCGTCACGCACAATAACCGCACCAATAGGAACATCATCATGCAATAATGCACGTTGTGCTAATAAAAAAGCTTGATTCATAAAGTCCATAGTGTACACTTTACTGTATGAAATCAAATTTGCAAATTATTTCTGGAAAATATCGTGGCAAGAAACTGAATTTGCCAGATTCTGCGCGTCCAACACAAAATATGGCGCGTGGCGCATTGTTTAATATGCTAAATGGAATATTAGATGTAACAAAACCGCTGGTTGTTTGGGATGCTTTTGCGGGGTCTGGGGCATTCGGAATTGAATGTATATCACGATTTAATAATGCCAGTGTTGTGTTTACTGACAATTCAAACCAATCAATTAATACAATTAAAAAGAACTTGATGTCAATTAACGAAAATGCGCGTGTTGAAATGATTGATGCAATGTCTGTGCTGTCTAAATTTGGCAACACGGCAGATTTGATATTCCTAGATCCGCCCTATGTCGATTTTGGTTTTGGAGCATTATTTGTAAAGAAAATGGGAAAAATTGCTAAAAGTGGCATGATTTTAATATGGGAATTTGAAAATATTCATGATACACCGAAAATAGATGAATCTTGGGAAGTGTTAAAAGATAAAACATATGGGCGTGCCAGATTCCTGGTTTTACGCAAGATTTAACTTGATTTTTGAATAATTTTATTACATAATATGCCGCGCACGACACCCTTGGAGGTCGCGCAAATAAAAGAATAAGATTATAAAAGGATTTGAAAATGGCTATTAAATTAAATGCTGAAATTCGCAAAGTTGCTGGCAAGGGGGCCGCACGTGCAGTTCGCAAGAATGCAAATATCCCTGCTGTTATCTATGGTGAAAAGAAAGAACCTATGTCTATTGAATTAAATGGACGCGATTTTAATATGTTGTTGGGAACACCATCATTGCGAACAAAATTGTTTGAAATTACAGTTAGTGGCAACAAAGAAGATGCTATGTTGATGGATATTCAATATCATCCAGTGTCTGACAAGGTTGTTCATGTTGATTTTAAACGTATCAACGTTAAAGAACCTGTGTCTGTTGTCGTTCCTGTTGAAGTTATCAACACAGATATTTCCAAAGGTATCAAATTGGGCGGTGTATTGAACTTTGCTGTTCGTAAAGTTGCATTGCGTGGTTTGGTTGCAGATATGCCTGAAAAAATCACAATCGATTTGGCAGATGTCACAATTGGCGACACTATCCATGGTTCAGATTTGGTTTTACCAAAAGGTATTACATTGGGATTGCACATGGCAGATTTGGCCTTTGCAACTATTGGTGGTAAAATGCCGGAAGAAGCAGATGCGAAAAAAGCTGCTGCACCAGCCGCTGCGGCTGCACCAGCAAAGAAATAATATCTTGGTTAATATCAGATATAAAAAAACCGCCCGTTTGGGCGGTGTTTTTTTTTATATGTCACCCTATTTTGAATTTATCTTTTTAATATGTTGAATAACATTATAAATTCTTTCAGGTGTCAATTCGATTCCTTTGATTTGTGCGTTTTTTGTACCGGTATTGATAACAGGAAAATTGTTAATCATGCAAAATTCACTTATTGTGATTGAAATTGCACGACCATGTGTCACTACTAGCACAGAATCGGCAGTCGCGTTGTGTTTGTTAAACACATCAACCAAAAATTCAAAAAATCTGGTGACAATCTCGCGTTTGTTTTCTCCTGTGTCCCCAAAACGTATTTCATAATCACCAGAAATTTGTTTTGTTGCAACAGTTATCATTTCAGGTGTATTTTTGCTTTCAGTGATAAATTTGCCATAATCGATTTCGCGCAAACGGTTGTCGATATTTATTGGCAAAAACATCTTTATTCCATTTAAAAAGGTTTGAGCTGTTAAAATTGTTCGATTATAAGGCGATACATAGACAGCGGATATCTTGTCATGAAAGTTGCGCGCAGCATCTTCAACTTGTTTAATTCCAGTATTTGTTAAACCGTTTTCTGAATCTGGTGCTGTTAATTCAATTTGTTTTGCTTGGTGTCTGCTTTCACCGTGTCGCATAAAAAGAACTTTCATCTTGGAAATCCTTTGATATTTGTTTATAAATGTCATTATATTGCATAAAAGACAAATATCAAATATATTTATATTCAGGAATAAAAATATACATTATTTTTTATAAAAAACACTTGAAACCGATGTTTTTATAACTATATCTCGATTAAGCAAACTTACCAAGGAGTGAAAAATTATGGCAAAAGTATTAGGTATCGATTTAGGTACAACAAATTCCGCTATGGCTTTCATGGACGGAACAGATCCAAAAATTATTGAAAATTCCGAAGGTCAACGTACAACACCATCTGTGGTTGCATTGACAAACAATGGCGAACAATTGGTTGGTATCACCGCAAAAAACCAAGCGGTCACAAATCCTGAAAATACTATTTATGAAATTAAACGTTTGATGGGATTACGTTATGACAGCGAAGCGGTCAAAGAAATTCAAAAACGCGTTCCTTATAAAATTGTTGCGGGTGATAATGGTGATGCGTGGGTTGAAATTGAAGGTAAAAAATATGCACCATCTCAAATTTCTGCGATGATTTTATCTAAATTAAAGAAAGATGCAGAAAGTTATTTGGGTGAAAAAATAACAGATGCTGTTATTACTGTGCCTGCATACTTTAACGATTCTCAACGTCAGGCTACAAAAGATGCTGGCCGTATTGCTGGGTTAAATGTGTTGCGTATTGTTAATGAACCAACTGCCGCTGCATTGGCTTATGGTTTAGATAAAGACAAAGATGGTACAATTGCAGTTTACGATTTAGGTGGTGGTACATTCGATGTGTCTATCTTGGAAATTGTAGATGGTGTATTTGAAGTTAAATCTACAAATGGTGATACTGCATTGGGTGGTTCTGATTTTGATGCACGTGTTTTGAAATACTTAATTGAAGAATTCAAAGCACAAAGTGGTATTGATTTATCAAATGACAAATTGGCCTTGCAACGTTTGAAAGAAGCTGCAGAAAAAGCAAAAATAGAATTGTCTTCAAAGACATCAACGGACATTAATTTGCCATATTTGACTGCTGATGCCACAGGTCCAAAACACTTTAACACTACATTAACGCGTGCAAAGTTGGAATCTTTGGTTGCTGATTTGATTGAAAAGACAATTGAACCATGCAAGAAAGCCTTAAAGGATGCGGGACTTACAACATCTCAAATTAACGAAGTTATTTTGGTTGGTGGTCAAACACGTATGCCAAAAGTTGTTGAAACAGTAAAAGAATTCTTTGGCAAAGAACCACACAAAGGTGTTAACCCAGATGAAGTGGTTGCATTAGGTGCTGCAATTCAAGGTGGTGTTTTGAAAGGTGAAGTCAAAGATGTTTTGTTGTTGGATGTGACACCTTTGTCATTGGGTATTGAAACATTGGGTGGCGTATTCACACGTTTAATTGACAGAAACACAACAATTCCAACCAAAAAATCACAAATCTTTTCTACAGCTGAAGATAATCAGTCTGCTGTGACAATTCGCGTGTTCCAGGGTGAACGTGATATGGCGGCAGATAATAAATTATTGGGACAATTTAATTTGGAAGGTATTGCACCTGCCCCACGTGGCATGCCACAAATCGAAGTATCTTTTGATATTGATGCGAATGGTATTGTGCATGTATCTGCCAAAGATAAAGGCACAGGTAAAGAACAAGCGATTTCAATTAAATCAGATGGTGGATTAAGCGAAGAAGAAATCAAACGTATGGTTGATGAAGCTGCTGCTAATGCGGAATCTGATAAAAAGAAAAAAGAATTAGTCGAAGCAAAAAATACTGCAGAAACAGCAATTTTCAGTATCGAAAAGTCTTTGAAAGAACATGGTGACAAGATTACTGCTGATGACCGCAATGCAATCGAAACAGCCAAAAAAGAATTGGCCGACGAATTAGCCAAAGCGGATGCAACTGTAGAATCTTTGAAACAAAAGACAGATGCTTTGACTGAAAAAGCAATGAAATTGGGTGAAGCAGTTTACAAGGCTGCCCAAGAAGCACAAAAATCAGAAGAAAACAAGTCTGAATCTGGTGACGACAAAGGTGCAACAGACGCAGATTTTTCTGAAAAGAAATAATCTTCTTTTTCTTGAAAAAAAACGCCCGAATGGGCGTTTTATTTATTGCATTTTGCAGGCATTTGTATACAATGTTGGCGAATGTGTTTGAACGGATAAGATTATATGGTATTTTCATCTGCATTGTTTTTAGCTTTGTTTTTACCTATCACTATGGGATTGTATTTTTTATCCCAAGAAAAACTGCGTAATTATATATTGTTATTTGCTAGTTTGTTTTTTTATGCCTGGGGAGAACCAAAGGCTGTTTTGGTAATGTTGGGGCTAATAGCTATTTCGTACTATGTGGGAATTTTATTGGATAAAACAAACAACATTAGATCAAGAAAAATATTTCTAACAACCGGAATTGTATTAAATTTAGCTGCTTTATTTTTTTATAAATATTGGATGTTTTTTTTAGATAACACTAATTTTGTATTAGAATCACTGAATTTTGCTCCTATTACTATCCCGTCAATTGCTTTGCCTATAGGGATTTCTTTTTACGTATTTCAGATAATATCGTATTTGATTGATGTATATAAAAAAGAGGTTCCTTCGCAAAAAAGTTTAAGTACATTAGCAACTTATGTGTCTTTGTTTCCTCAATTGATTGCTGGACCGATTGTGCGTTATAAAACAATAGAAGAGGACTTACATAATCGTAAAATAAATTTTAATAATATTTTTATTGGATTAAGGCGTTTTGTTATAGGATTGGGTAAAAAAGTATTAGTAGCTGACCAGATTGCTGTAATTGCTGATACGGTTTTTAATACACCAGTAGCACAAATACCTTGTCTTTTTGCATGGGTTGGTATTTTGGCGTATACATTGCAAATATTTTTCGATTTTAGCGCATATTCTGATATGGCAATAGGATTAGGTCGAGTCTTTAATTTTAGATTCTTGGAAAATTTTAATTATCCATACTATGCAAAAAGCATAAAAGATTTTTGGCGTCGATGGCATATTTCTTTGTCTTCATGGTTTAAAGATTACCTTTATATACCACTTGGTGGAAACAGAAAAGGTAAATTACGTACATATTTGAACCTATATATAATATTTGCTTTATGCGGTTGGTGGCATGGCGCCACTTGGGGATTTATTGTTTGGGGAATTTATCATGGAACGTGGTTGGTCTTGGAAAGGGGTATCTGGGGAAGATTTTTAGATAAAATTAAAAACATATATCTTTTAAGAGCTCACATTGGTAATTTTATATTAAATATTTACACGTGGTTAATTGTTATGGTTGGTTGGGTGTTTTTTCGTGCAGAAAGTTTGGTATATGCTAAAAAATTCATTAAAATAATGTTTTTTGGTAATAAAAATGTAACAATAAACAGCTTTTACCCTGCAACGAATTTTTTGACTTTTAGCAATTTGTTTATAGTAATTATTGCTATTATTTTATCATATCCAATATTTAATGGAAAATATGAGAAGTTTCGGTATTCAAATAGTGAGACGATTTTGTTAACTGTATTATTTTTTGTTTCGTATGTATTCGCTATGACTTCAACATTTTCTCCGTTTATTTATTTCAGATTTTGATACAAAGGATCTAAACCAGATGAATACTATATATAAAAAGATTTTTGTTACAACTTTTTTTGTATTGTTATCATTGCCTATGACATATTGTTTAGGAATCAAAGATAATACTGTTATAGCAGGAGCAGAAGTTTTAACAGATTTGCCTAGTTTGCAAAAAACTTCTTTTTATAACAGAAATTTTCAACCATTATTTGAATCCTGGTGGAATTCTCATTTTGGTTTTAGGGGATTTATGTTAAAAACAAAAAATCAAATATATGATTGGAGTAATTTGTCTCGTATTCATTCTGGCAGTTTTGGCGTGGTCGTTGAAGGTGTGGATGAATATTTGTTTACAAATGTATATTTTGGTTCGTTTTATAAAAATTGTTCTTTTATACCAAAAGAGATATATAGATTAAAAGAATTACAAAATTTATTGAAAAAATACGGCATTGATGTATTTGTTATTTTAGCGCCCAACAAAGCTGTCACATATCCAGATTTGATACCGTATAGATATAAATATTTCTTAGGAACAGATTGTGGTTATTATCAAACTTTATATAAAACATTACAATCAAATGGTATAAAAACATTTGATGCGCAACAATTGATATCAAATATTCGTAAAAATGGACAATATCAACCTTTTTCTGTGACTGGCACTCATTGGAATTATTATAGTGCAGGTATGACGTTTTTAGAAGCGGCCAAAAAATTTAATTGGGGTAATATAGAAATTGAAAAAATAGATAAACAAGTTACACCATTTTTTACAGAACGAGATATTGCGGACCTACTTAATCTATGGTATACATATTACCCGAAACAAATGTTTTACAAACCCATATTCAAGAAAACCAAAGCATCTTTATCGGGAAACACAACAATTATTGGAAATTCATTTAGCAATGAATTTTTACACATGTTTATTGAATCTGGACTAACTAATGGCGAAATCTATCATTTTGAAAACCAACCTTTAAATGATAAAGATATAGACAAAATATTAAATTCTCGTAGAATAATTTTTGTTTATACAGATATTGCTTTAATAAATCAAGAAGATCAATTTTACAAGAAAATTGATGTATTATTGAATAAATTAAAGCATCAGGAATGATTGCTTAAATAACGTAAAAAAACGCCCGAATGGGCGTTTTTTTGATCTTTCTTATTGTTTTATGTTTGCTGGTTTTGATATTGTTTGTATATTTGCTTTGATCATATTTATTTTATTAGTAATCTTTCTTACTTCATCAAAATGTTTATTAACTTCGTTACGATGCGTTGAAATATTTTTTTCAAGTTTATTCAATTCGGTTTGAAGTTTTTCCAAATGTTGTTTTTTTGATGCGTTAATCTGTGTTTTCACAGATTCTTTTTTTGCGCTTGGGTTAAGAATGTTTATCAAAAGTAAAATCAAATCTTCCATTGTTTTTAATTCTTCTATTTGTGCATCGGTTATTTCAACAAAGAAGTGTTTTTCTATTTTCATAAAAAACAATGTAACATCCAATGAATCACCCAAATCGGAAATACGTGTGTCTGTCCAAAGTGTAGTTGCTTCATGACCAAATTCTATATTTGCTATTGCAAAAACGCTTTCTATTACTTCCGCGTAAGAAAAATTTTTTGTATTTGTTGGTTCTGTCATTTTTTTTTATCTCCAATAAATATGTGTCCAATAATAAATTACCGGACACAAATAATATACTAAAAAATTATTATGTCAATTTTTATTTTCGTTTTTCTCCGATATAAATATCCATATCGGTCGCAATCTTTAATAATATATCGTCTGGTTCAACGTATGCATTTGATGTCATTGCTCCAACAATGTGCGGGTCTTTTTCAGTTTTTCCCGCAGCGAAGAAATCATTTAACGAAATTGTTTTGTATTCATTATTTTGCAATACAGTCATAACAAATGTTTCATTGTTTTCAATCGCTTTAATTGCTGTATCGGCAAACCCTGTAGCTAGAATCCTATCGCTGGCGACTGTGTCACCTGCCCGTTGAATGTGATCTGGAATGGCAGTACGATTAGGTATGTTTGCTTTGCTTAATGCACGAGAAATCATATCTGCAGGTTTTCCAGAATGTCCGCGTAAAGAAACACCCTCGGATACCATGATTATGCCATAATCGCGTTTTGATTGTTTAATATGTTTTACCAAATTATCAATATCAAATTTAACCTCTGGGATCAAAATTGCATCTGCGTTAATTGCAACCCCGGATGTCAGTGCCAGTTTTCCACAGTCTCGTCCCATTGTTTGAACAACAAACCAACGATGATGACTGCGTGCGGTCATTAACAATTGATCGCAATATGATACTAATTGTTGAACAGCGGTATCAAAACCGATAGTTTTATCTGTTAATGGAACATCCATATCTATTGTTTTTGGAATACATACTAATTGTAATCCATTATAAATTTCAGGATACAAATGCGCTAAAGACAAACTGCCGTTTCCACCGATTAAAACCATAGCATCAATATTCAAATCATGTAGTGCTTTTTTTAATCTATTGTTATAATTAGCTAATTTCCCAGCACGTGCGGAAGATTCAAAATTTACCATACCAGCATGTCCGTTTGATAAGATACTACCTGCCAAATGAGATTGTGCAAACTGAAATGTTTCGTTTGATAATTTTATCGTTCTAACTGGATTTGAATACAGACCGTCAGTTCCGTCAAGAATCCCAATAACGTCCCATTTACGACTATCGCATGCGTTAACAATACGTTCTATGGCGGTATTAAGGCCAGAACAATCACCGCCTGTTGTCATTATTGCTATTTTTTTATGTGCCAATGTACCCTCTTTTGTCTTATTTTGCTTATATGCTTATTATACCATAAAAACATTGACAAATAAATATTTTTTGGAATACTTTTGTCAAAGAGATATAAAAAAACAAACAGGGGTTAATTATGGCAGCAACTAATATTGGAAAAACAAAACGTTCTACAGATGAAATGATAAATGATGCAGTAAACCGTCAACAGTCATGGTTAGAAAGACGTCGTGCATTTACGCGTAAATTCTTACGAAAATTTAATGTGTTTTCAAAGGATACTAAAGAAGAACAAGTTGTTCAAAAAACTTCAAATACAGAACCAAGAAAGAATCATAAGATTGTAAAATCATACTGGTTCCCTATTTTGTGTGCATTATTGGTTGTTTTGATTGCTGTGTTTATCATGCTGTTTAGAATAAACGCACCAGTCAAGGTTATTGCACCTGCTGTTCCAGAACCAATTGTAAAACCTGTAAAAAGCACTGTAAAACAAACAACACCGTCGTTTGATTTGGTTCGTATTGAAAAATCTGGCAACATAATTATCGCAGGACGCAACGTACGCGAATCAAATATTTCTATTGTTGTAAACAAGAAAGTAGTCGCAACAGAACACACAAACAAAGATGGTGAATTTGTATATGCACCATCAGATGCTTTAAACCCTGGTAATTATGTGATTTCATTAATTGATACAGATAAAAATATAAAGTCAGTAGATTCTGTGTTTGTTTACATTTCAGAACACGGATACGAAAATTCTGTGTCGTTATTGATGACCAAAGATGGCAGCAAAATTATGCAAGCTCCTGCTTTAGCAGACGGTGATTTAATTGTTTCAAAAATAGATTATCTTAGCAATGGTCGTATAGTTATAACTGGTCATGCATTGCCAAGATTACGTGTATCATTGTCTTTGAATGATAAATATTTGGGCTTTGCGCGTGTATCAGATTATAAAAATTTTGGTCTGGGTGCAGATGTTGGTGAATTAAAAAGTGGCGAAAAATATAAAATCAATGTTCGTCTTCATGATGGTGAAGGTACAACAATCGCTGATATTGAACATGAATTTATAATGCCAGAAATGACGGGTGACGACAATACATTTTATACCGTACGTCGTGGTGACTGTTTATGGATTATTGCGCGTAATTTCTTACGTCGTGGAATTTTATTCACGATGATTGCAGAACGCAATAATATCAAAAATCCAGATTTAATTTTTCCGGAACAATCGCTGAAAATTCCGGTTAAAAATTAAATTTTAACCTTAAAACCAAAGGGGGCACGTATGAATGAACAAAAGAAAATGCATAACGACTATTTTCATCCAACAGTGTCTAAACAGCAACAAGACATTGGTGAATTGTTAAATTCGATAAAGATATTCATGGCGACCAGTCATACAAAACCGGAAGATTATGTTGTGTTGATGTCTTTGATAAAACGATTAAACCAACATAAAAACGGTTTTCCACGCAAAGTCTTACGCAGTATGGAAAGTAAATTTGAATTTATAAAAAGTAAATATAGACAAAACGAAAACTAAACCGGCAAAATTTGCCGGTTTTTTTTGATTACTTTTGTGCCGCATTTTTTGCACGTATTTTTTGTTTTACTTTGTCCATTGCCACCTTGAATTCTTCCAGGGTCATCGGTGTAAATTCAGGTTCTGTATCAACGTTTTGTGTTTCTGGAACATCTGTCACAGCAGACACAATTATATTGCTTAATGAACCGCCGCCCATTTTACGTGAAGATGCGCCACGTCCAAGAGTGTTTTTCGGTATGTCGATAAGATTAGAACCAGTTTTATCATCACCCATGTTTCCTAAATTCAAATTACCAAAAGTATTTTTAACAGGTGAACCAATCGGTGTGTATTTATGATTGTTGTATTTGATTTTTAATCCACGGACTGCCTCCTCTGGTGCGATATTTTCATCTGATTTCAAAGGTGCATAACAAATCGTATTATCGTTTTTGTTTTTAACGGCGATTCTGTGTGCACCGATACGGTCTTTGAACAACGGATATTGATAAGTTGCACCATTTGGCCCAGTTACATTTATCGCTGTATTGTTTTCACAATAATCATAACAACCGTCTGCAATGCCAGCAACATCAGTTATCTGTTGACATGCCTTGCAAGATACTTTGCCATTCCAGTAATCTTCGAACCCAGTATTGATTTGGCTGTATGGAAATTCGCATTCTGTATCAAGACGCGTTCCTGCGAATACCATGGTCATCATATCTTCGGCTTCTGGTGTTGGTGAAATGTTTTCAAACAATTCTGGCGGAACAAACCCAGTTAACCCCGCATCGCCAGCAAACGTCATGGCGAACATATAGCCCGCTGGTTCGCTTGGGTTTCCATCCACATCAAACCGACCGAACAAACGTGACGGTATATTACCGGTTAACCCCAGTGTATCCATGAATGTACCATAATACATTCCCTTTGCTGGCGCACCATGTATATTGCCGAATAAATTATCTGGGATTGTACCGCTTAACCCGTAACAAAATGCGAACGTTCCCATATACATCGCATCTGCTGGGGCACCATATACATTTCCAAACAGATTTGGTGGTATCGAACCACGTAATCCAGTGTCGTACAAAAATGTTGTGTCAAACATTGACTCTGCTGGTTGTCCAGAAATACCACTGAATAATGGACCGCCAATACCGGTCAGACCAGGACATTCTGCAAATGTACCTGCAAACATCCCCCTTGCCGGTTCGCCAGATATACCCGCAAATAATGTGGCCGGAATTTCGCCTGTTAGCCCTGAGCAACTACTAAATGTTTCGGCGAACATCAATTCAGCAGGTTTACCATTAATACCATTAAATAAATCGTCTGGTATTTCCCCGGTGATGTTACTGCAAGCGTTGAATGTGTTTCTAAACATACGTTCTGCCGGGGCGCCATTGAACGTCCCAAAGAATTTCGATGGAATATTGCCAGTAATGTTATAACATCCATAAAAGGTATGGGCATACATACTTGGTTGTGGTGCACCGGTTATGTTACCGAACATATTTGGCTGTAATACACTGGATATTGAATAACAAGACGCAAACGTACTGTCATACATCCCTGCCGCTGCATCCCCGGATATACCCGCAAACAACCCATTGCCTATACTGGTCAGTCCGCTGTCGTTGGCAAAGGTGTTTGCAAACATATTTTCGGCTGGCGCGCCAGCAATTCCGCCAAACAACCCACCTGGAATTTCGCCAGTTAAACCTGAACAATTTTCAAACGTTCCATTAAACATATTATCAACAGGTTGTCCAGAAACCCCATCAAATAAATCGGCCGGAATTTCACCAGTTAAATTACCACAGCGACTGAATGTGTTAATGAAACGTGGTTGTGCCAAAATTTCATTGGTGTTTTCATCACGTATTGTTGGGAACAACGCACCCAATTTACCATGAATTTCCGTTACGTCATAGCTATAAGGACTTAACCCGAAACTGATTGGTGAATCTGTGGTACTGTATCCTGTTGCTGGACCAACATCATTCGAAACGGTATCGCCATTAAACCCAATTGTATAAGATTGCCATCCTTCAAAATCGACATATTTATGACAATAAGTTTTATTTTCTGTATCTTCGCGTACAATCGTTTCGACAGTACCATCGCCCCAGTTCACACTGAATTTACCACGTGCAGACATGTTAAAACAGAATTGCCCGTCATCCTGCTCACCGCTTTCTTTGTCATAATTACCCGGATATACTGTCACAGCGAACGGATATTCACCTGGCGCACATGCAAGTGTGTAGTAATCACCCACCTTCCATGCAGATTCCAGACCAGTAATAACCTGAATATCACCAGCTGGACAATATGGCAACATGTTTGAACCCGAAAAGATTTCACCCATAAATTCATCAGGTTGCATACCGTTGGTGTCTGTTATACCTGCAAATAATCCAAGTGGTACAACCCCGGTAATTTTTGTACCGGCAAACATTTTGTTATAAGCACCATCTGCGACACCGGTAATACCGACATATTGGCGATTACCCTGACCATCATCAACGAACCGTCCAAACAGGTTTTCTGGGATTTTCCCTGATAATTCTTTACAATTCGCGAACATACTGTCAAACATACCTTTTATAACCGGGCCATGTACACCAACAAACAGGTTTTCCGGAATTTCCCCGCGCATGTTATATGCATCAACAAACAAATAATCGAATCTGGGTTGTTTCTTTTCTCGGTCTTCGGTTTCAAGAGTGTCATTTGTTGGAAATACTGCACCCAATGAACCATCTATACCAATAATAGTTGGACGAACATGTGGTTCTATATTAATAGGTTGCAATCCTGGAAGATAGGCCACAGTATCGCTTAAACGTTCAATACGAATGTGATGTACCCCCGAAGTATTATAAGGGTGTGACAAATGAATACCACCATTCACTTCAAATGTTTCGTAATATTCCGGGTTTTCTATAATGTTATCGTTGTCGTCCAATGTTAATTCGCCAACAACATCATAATCCCACCAAATTCTAAACCTCCCCGCCGCGACATCAAAATGTACATCAATAGGTTGATTTCCATTAAGTGTTGTGTCAACATCAATATAGAAATATCTATCATCACCGGTTAGATTATTGGAACGTACCCAGCATGAAACTTTGTTCTCCCAAAAATCTTCGAACTTGGTTATATATTGTGTATACCCACTTGGGCATGAACGAGCCAAAGATTCATTATCTGCAAATACATCTCTCATTGCGTTATTGCTGTACATTATTTCAATGTCTTGTGTCGTATTTGAAATTCCGGCAAACAGTTCTGGTGGTATAAAGCCTGTAAATCTGTTTCCATAGAACGTGTTTAAAAACGTCTCTTGTACTGCTTTGCCTTGTAATCCATAATATTCATTATCAATGGTGCGCCCAAATAATGTCCCTGGTATTTTGCCAGTAATTTCATAGCAAGAACCAAATGTAGAATAGAATAAATCTTGCGTTGGGTTTCCATATATACCGTCATAATTACCATTATCATCAATACGGCCGAATAAATCAGCAGGTATCGCATTCCATCTATTACTATCAAATGTACGTGCAAACATATATGGTATTGGTTGACCATAAATACCAATAAATAATGTGTCTGGAATTACAGCATTACGTCCCAAATTATTACACCAATCAAAAGTACTACTGAAACTTGGTTGTTTTAATTCGCCATTTATATCTAATGTTGGGAATATCGCACCCAATGAACCTGATATAGATACAATGTTTTGACATTTATTACCATTTTCATACATACCAAAACTGATTGCAGCATATTTATAAGATTGACTACTATCGTCACCTGTATACGTTTCTGGATAATCTGTTGCCAAACCGCCCAGTTTTATCGTATAATCACCATATCGCGAATATCTATGATAAAAATCATCATTATCAAAAACACCTTTTGTTATTTCTTCAACAGTACCATCACCCCAATCAACATAGAATGTACCGGCGGCACGTATTTTGAATTCGAACCTAGATAAACTTTCTGTATTTATTGTGAATTTGGGTTCAAATTCGATTGGTTCTTCGGGGTTGTTTGGTTCATTACTATTGTCAACGATACATGCGACCTTGCCTGACCATGCAGATTCCAGTATCGAATCGTATTTTTTGTATCCGCTTGGACATTCTGTCAAAAGCCCAGTGCCACGGAAAACGTTTGGCATTGTAATATCACCAACATCTATATCATTAAATTCTTCGCCCATTTCTTCTTTCCACCAGAATAATTCTGGTGATATAAAGTATGTGGAATTACCCCCAATTTCATCACGCCCCAGGTTTTCACATCCATCAAACATACCTGCAAAAACATCGGTTACAAGCATTGGCACATCATAAAAATTTACATCCACAAACAAATCACTTGGTATATCACCGACCAATTTTTTATCATTTTTAAACATATTATAAAATGTACGGTCGGTTGCACGGAATCCGTATTTATAACATTTGCCGCGGTCCTTATCATCTATCACACCATCACCATTACAATCGTGCGTTGGATTGTTGATGGATAATTTAAATAATGTTTCCGGTATTCCTTTAGTTAGATTTTGACAGTTTTCAAATGTACTTTCAAAACTTGGTGTGTGTGTATAAATATCAGCAGGACCATCGCTATCAAAGCTTCCAAACATATCAACCAAAGAACCGTCAATCGTGCGAACATTTTGGTTATTTTTGAAACTGATTGCTGGGATATGACGTGAATTATACGATGTCGCAACACCGCCAAAACCAATGGTATATGAATTTGGTGTTTCGTAAGTATGTGAAACTGTTATTGTATTCGTATCGTCATGCACAATCTTTTCTTTTACATCGTCGCCCCAATCGATAAAGAATGTGCCCGCCGCAGACAAATCAAAACTAAATTCACTGGTGTTATCCGTTGTGCCAACCCAGAAAACACGATTAAAGTTTTCAGTTGTCCCTTCGTAACAAGATACATGCTCACCAAAGAATGTTTCAAACCCAGTTATATATTGTATGTATCCGCTTGGACACTGACTGGCTAAATAACTATCGTTTTCAAACACACCTTGCATTGCTTCGTTGTTGTACATTTCTTGGATATCTTCCGGTTTGTTTGAAATACCAGCGAATAATTCCGGTGGTACAAAACCGCTAAGGCTAGATGCACCAGAGAACGTGTTATAAAACATTTTTTCTGCCGCAGAACCTTGAACCCCGTAATATTCGTCATCAACCATACGTCCGAATAATGTTGCTGGTAAACTGGTTATTAAATCGCAAGATTGGAATGTGCCAGCAAACATACTTTTTGCAGGTTGGCCATTTATGCCGTCATAATTACCATTGTCATCAATCCGTCCAAATAAATCACCTGGGATAGCATTAAAGTTAGCTCCTGTAAATGTATTTGCAAACATGTACGGTATTGGTTGACCGTAAACACCGACGAATAATTTATTTGGAATAGGATTTTCTATTCCCATACCACCACAACCATAAAAAGTACCACTGAAACTTGGTTGTTTTAATTCGCCACTTATATCTAATGTCGGGAATATTGCGCCCAAAGAACCAGATATTTGGTCTATGTAATCTTCGTAACAAAAATTAGCAAAACTGATAGCGGAAAAGTCACGAGATTTATCCATATCATCATCTGTATACGGTTCTGGATAATCTGTCGCTAAACCGCCAATTTTTATCTCGTATGTATCCATATCATTATAATAATGTTCAAACCTATCATCGGTATAAACATTTTTTCTGCGTGCTTCTATGGTACCATCACCCCAATCAACATAGAATGTACCCGCAGCACGTATATCAAAACCGAAATATTTTGTATTGCTTGTAGTGGTGATTGTAAACTTTGGTTCCCATTCCCCAATTTCTGTACATGATACATGGCTATCAAAAAATTCTTCGAATCCAGTTGGATATTGCATATACCCCGCCGGACATTGATATGCCAAATTCCAATCATTGCCAAAGATATCATCCATTGCATTATTATTACGGATTGTTTGAATACTTGCCGCATCGTTTGATATGTTTGCAAATAATTCCGGTGGTATAAACCCACTTAAATTTGTGTTATTGAAAGTTTGTCCAAACATACCATTTCTTGGAATACCATAAATACCTTTGAATAAATCAGCTGGGATTTCACCAGATAGATTAGTCGCACCAGAGAAAATACCATTAAAACCTGGTTGTTGTGCCTGTGAAATTGTTGGGAATATCGCGCCCAATGAACCAGATATGGATGCAATGTTGTTCTTTTCCGAACCAGTCCAACTAAAAGGTACTGTAGGTTGACCCCAATCGCCATTATCATTATCATAATCATAATAATATTTTGTTGCTAAACCGCCAAGACTGATTTGATATACACCCGGGGCATCATATTCACATATATGCCATGCACCACAGGTATTCAGTGTTGTATCTGTCAAATCGTACCTAATTGGCGTTTTGCCATCGCCGCAATCAATAAAGAATGTCCCGCTGGCATCGCAAATTGGTATACTAAAACTTGTCGTGTCTGGGGTTGTTGTAATTGTAAACTTACGTTCAAAGTTGTTTACGTTTTCGTCTGGATAACATACGACATAACCATCCAGGCCTTCGGTAAAGTCGTTTGGAAATTCAGTATAGTTTTCTGGGCATCCGCCATTTTCAACAGTTATCATTCCTGTGCCTTCGAATGCGCCTGCAAATGGGCCGTCACCACTTGGGCCTTTGGTACCAGATTTAGCCCCGGATTTTGTTGAAAACGGTGCAATAAATTGCCATGGAATATACCCTGTCAAACCGCTTGTACCGTTAAACATTTCGCAGAATGCACATGTCCCCGGTATACCATACATATATGGCACGATGTTATCCGGCAAATCACCCTGATATCCAGTATTTGCAAACATTCGATAAAACATGTTTGATTCTGGTTTTCCACGCAGGTATTTCATAACCGGTATTTCGGTTATGTTTGTTCCTTCAAACATTCTTGAAAAGTTCGGCTGAACATCTTGGCCTTCTTTATCTGTCAGTGTCGGGAACATCTTACTTGGGTCACTGGCCCCAACAATAAATGCAGGATCTTTGAATTGGAATATTGGATTTGGTCTGTGTATTGCTCCAACGTAATATGCAGTCACATCACCACCAAGTTTTACTGTATGAGACTTTTTTTCATCATAATTACAAGCTACCCAAAATTCTTTGCCTGCCTGTGGATAATACACATCAGTATATCCATCATCACAATCAACATATAATCCATTCTTTGTTGAAATATTAACCGCAAATGAAACACTATCTGTTTCAGACGTTGTAAATGTGAATTTCGGTTCAAAGTCAATTTTTGTCTTTGGTTCACACGCGACAGCATGAAAATCTAATTTTTCTGTTAAAGGTATTACATTATATCTGTTCGGGCAAGATGTTGTTTCCATTTGTGTTTTGCCAAACATACCAACAAATGTTTTATTATCAATCATTTTCTGAATATTGTCGTCATCTGTTGGAAACTTGGTTAAAAATTCCACAGGGATGTTTCCAATAAGACCAGTTCCTAAAAACGTTTGTTGGAATGTTGAATTTCCTGGTACTTGTTTATCATTTCCTAAATTACCAAAGAAATTCGCCGGAAATTCACCATAGATTTTTGTGTCAAAAAATGAATTTTGGAACATATAATCGGTAAAATTACCGGTTAAACCCTGGAACCAATTCGGCGATATTTCAACGTTCAAATTCGTCGCATTTTCAAACAAATGATCAAATCGTGGGTTTGTACCGTCAAGCAATGTTGGATACACGGCAGAAATATCACCAGTCAAACCAACAATGGCGGATGGGTCTGATTTGCCATCACCACATTTATTTGAAAAACATATTGCCGGCTCATCTTTAGAATATGTTTGTTCTGCGATTTCATCACGTCCAAACGTGATTTCATGTTGAACATCTGGATCGTCTGTGTAATCACATGACCATGTTTCACTTTTGTTATTGGTTTTAATGTATGTGTAAACATCATCCCCGTTGCCACAATCAACATAATAAACCCCAGTTGCGGTCGTTGACCACGCAAAGTTCTTTGTGCCCTTTTCGACTTTGATTGTGAATCCAGGGGTAAATGACAAACCTTGAGGTTTACATACCGCAACACCACCAAAGTAGTTATTAAAGCCTTGTGGATACACATAATCATCATACCCATCTGGACAAGTTGTATCCATACTGGTTGCGCCATTAAATATGTTGGTCATCATGTCAGTCGAGTATGCTTCGGGTTCAGAAACATTTTTAAACAAAAGTGATGATATGAAACCGGTTAAGCCACTGCATCCGCTGAATGTAGAATTAAACATATAAGCAGAAGGTTTAGCATCAACACCGATGAACAAAGTTCCAGGTATTGAACCAGATAATCCAGAACAATTTTCAAATGTTTTTTCAAATAATCTTTCCGAAGAACCACGAATCGGGAACAAGTTTGCAGGAATTTCCCCAGTGATACCGGAGCAACCACTGAATGTTTCTTGAAACATAGATGGCACAGTACCGCTATTTTTCAAGTCTGCAAACATTTCGCCATATAATGGTGTAGTTAAATTAGATGCGCCATGGAATAATCTTTTGAAACTTGGTAGTTTTTTAATCCCGTCTGCCATCACTATTGGCTTGAATAAATTTGCAATTCGTCCGGATACACCAGCAATGTTTTGCGCTGTATCGCCGTCAAAACTGATTGCCGCAGCATAATTCTTGTCATCATAATCATCTACGTGCCCACCAAAACCAATTGTATAGTTTTTCGGTGCATTATAAAAGTAAGTATATGTTGTTGGTTTTGTATCCTTACGTTCAATTGTCAAGATACCGTCACTGGCCACCGGATTGCCTTTGTCATCAAGATATGAACCTGCCCCGCCAGCATCAACAAAGAAGGTACCTGCTGCAGACAAGGTCACACTTATTTGATTTGTGTTTGGCGTTGTTGTGATTTCAAATTTATGTTCAAAATTTGATGCATCTTCTGTATAACATGATACTGCAGAACCTTTTCCTGTTTCCCAAAATTGTTCAAAACCGGTTTCATCTTGCATAAATGGCGGATTGCATGATGTATCAAGTTCGGTTCCTTTGAATATACCGGACATTGCATCATTAGCTTTCATTTCTGACAAGCTTGCTGCATCGTTTGATAAACCTGCAAACATACCGCGTGGTACAAAACCTGTTAATGAAGAACATTCGCCAAACGTATATTCAAACATACTTCGTGATGCCAACCCAATCACATTTTCAAACGATGGCATATTCGTTAAACTTGTACAACCTGCAAAGGTGTTATCGAATTCATAATCTGCCGGGTCTGTTATATCTTTGAATAAATTTACCGGTACAGATGTTAATGATGAACAACCGGCAAAAGCACCATCAAACATGTACGGTGCACCACCAAACACACCATCAAACAAATTGTCGGATATTGATGTCAGATTTTTAGCACCGTTAAATAAACCTGCAAAACTTGGTTGTTGTATATCACCCTTGTCACCAACAATTGTTGGAAAAACATGTCCAATTGAACCATTTACCATATAAATTGGATAGGGATCATAAAACCAAATTGCCGATGTTTTTTCGTTATCGCTGTAGCCCGTGGCTTTGCCACCAAATTCAACAACGTGCACCCCAGCGTCTTTCCAAGAACAACTGTATTTCTCTTCTTTTGTATCAGTGCGTGTGATTTTAAAACGTTGTGGTTTACCATCTTCGTAGTAACCGCAATTTACAAAGAATTCACCCATTGCAGAAATTTGGAAAGGCAAAGCTATTGTGCCATTAATTGTTGTGATTGTAAATTGTGGTGTGAAATTGTTTTCATCTTCTTGTTGGCACGCAACCAAATCATCCCAATAATCTTCATATCCTGTTGTGACAAGATTTGCAGTACCACAACTGGTTGCCAGGTTTGTTCCGTAAAACGTATCTTTCCACATACCTGCTGCATATGGTGATTTATTTTTAATCAATCCAGCAATAAATGTTGATGGAATGTAACCGCTTAAATCTGAACATCCTTTGAATGTAGAATCAAACAAATATGTGCTGGCATTTGTTATTTCAGCAAATAAATGGCTTGGCAAAGATGTCAACGATGTACAATTTTCAAATGTTTGTTTAAACATTTTTGGTTCAGACGTTGTAAATGTTTTAAATATACTGCCGGAAACTTTATCTAAAGACAAACAATCTTTGAAAGTGCGTTCAAACATTGATGTTTGCGGTATTGTGTAACCAGCAAACATATCTGAAATATATTGTATATTTGAACAGCCATTAAATGTATCAATGAATTTTGGCGCTTGATTTGCATCTTTTAATTCTGGGAACAAATCAGAAAACATACCTTCAAATTCGTCAATCAATGTTGATGTTGCACCGCTGCCACCGAAACGAATTGCCGCAACAGTACCAGAATTATATGCCGTGGCCAATCCACCAATACGAATCGTATACCATCCTTCATCGTTATATACGTGTGTATAAACCGATTCGGTTGTATCATCACGAACGATTTTTTCCGGTTTAGTTTTGTCGCCCCAATCAACAAAGAATGTACCGGTCGCAGATATAAAAAATTTAAATTCTGTATTTTTGGGTAAATAAGTTGTGTTGATTTTAATTTTTTCTTCAAAGTTTGTTTCGTCTTCAACTTTTTCAATACACGATACAGCACCATCAAAATAATCTTCAAACCCAGTTGTGTATTGTTCGTATCCGTCTGGACAATCTTTATCAAATCCATTATCTTTAAATATGCCTTGCATAGCTGTGGCTGACATATTCTTACTTGAAAGTGTTGCAAATAAATTTGGCGATATAAATCCAGATATTGAACAATTATTAAATGTATCTGATAAAGAATATTCGTCTGGAACACCAGTAAAACTGCTAAACAATGTATCTGGTATTGCTGTTAATGATTTATTAGATGAAAATGTACCCGCAAAAACATATTCTGGCAAAGTTCCAGATAAATTTTTAAATAAATTGCCATCAATTCCCTCTATATTTGTGTTAGAAAAAGTCCTTTCAAACATACATCTTTGTAAATCGCCGTAAATCTTTGATCCAAAGAAATCACTAGGTATCGACCATTTGTTCAAACAAGCCAAATTATAAAAAGAGTTTATAAACGACGGTTGTTGAATAATTTTACCATCTTTGTCGACTATCGTACCAAAAACATCTCCCATTGAACCAGAAATAGACGCAATTATTGTATTTTCGTTTTTTTCTAACCCGCAATCTTGACCTAAACAGAATGTTGACATTTCTTCATCATCAGAATATTCTGTCGCGTTTCCAGTTATTGTGATTGTGTGTGCCTTATCGTCACTGAATTTACAATTATATACATGTGTTTCAATTTTATCATCATTATGTGTGTACGTTTGAGCGGTGTCGTTTTCATTACACAGAATGTTAAAGGTACCATTAGCCGCAATACCAATGTATACAGTTCCATTTTTACCATTTGTTGTAAGTGTAATTCCAGATTCTCCCTTGGCAAACGCTGTGCCACACCATATTACCATCAATCCCAATAAAACCGTACTATACAGCATGTGTATGCAATTGCTAAAACGTACAAAAAATGATGATTTTTGCATTTTTCCTTCCTTCCTTTTAATCTGATGCTAGCAAAAAACAAAAATTTAAAGCAAGAGTTTTTTATAAAAAATTTTTTAAACAGTAAATTTTACATAGAAATGGGATAAAAACTCGTAAATCTTTGGTGCGGGCGAAGGGAATCGAACCCTCGTCTAAAGCTTGGGAAGCTTTCGTGCTACCATTATACCACACCCGCATATGCCGCATATATTACATTATTAATAAAAAAATGTCCAGTGATTAAAAACATCTTGCATAAAATTTTCATTTTTTGCTAACATCATAAAAAAGGAATGCTAGGAAGATTGAAAATCTTGACTGTTTTACTTTGTTTTGTCCCATATATTTCGTTTGGGGCAGTGAATGAAACAACTCTAAAAACAGAAGAAAATACCGAATTTTACAGTATTGGTGATTGGGGGATGTCTGAAATATTAGACATGTTAAAAGAATTAAATTGGGATGAAAGTGATAATTCAGACCGCAAAGCTATTTATCAACAACTGGAATCATTGGTTAATGATATAAATAATGTTAATCAAGATATTTCTGAATTACAAAACCAAGACGAAAATGCTTTGAACGACAAGAAAGATGCTTATGAAGAAGCGAAAGCAAACGAACAATCATTAGCTAATCGTACATTAACTGCTGCATCAATCGCTGCAACCGGTATCGGTGGTATGGAATTGGCAATGGGACTGTCTGAACAAAAGGCAGATAAAGCCGCAGAACAAGATATGTCTGCATATATCGCATCATTCCGTTGTGAATACGGCAATGGCAAACAGGTCAAAGCCGGCCCCGAAGAAATAGTATTACCAGGTGGTAATGATGAAAAATTAATGAGTCTTCGTACAAAGTACATGACATTGGCAACAGATTTAAAAGAACGTAAAACAGCATTGGGTATGAAACCAGGTATTGAAAGCGAAGAAATATTAGATAAAACAGCGATGAATCTTTACGATGATGAAAATACAGGTATAGAAAGTGGCGCATACGGTTCACTTTATCGTGCCAAGATGTTAGGCAGCGAAGAAGATCAGGCAAAATTGGACGAAGAAGCAGAGAAATCCAAGAAACGTGTAACAGTTGGTGCGATTGCCGCAGGTGCAGGTATTGTTGGAGGAATAGCTGGTAATATGGCAATTAATGGTGTTGACAACAAAAAACAACAATTGGATAACAAAATTACGAATGTCATGGTTGATCGTAACAAAGTGACGTCAACACTATATAATTATCTGCAATCAGAAATAGATACATGTAATGCAATAATTGATGAAAATAAGGAATTGGTTGAACAAATCAAAACATCTTCGCCAGAAAAAATAAACGATGAAGATTTTGTAGATCTTGTAACAAAGGTAGAATCAGCCGAATATTTGCAAAGTTTTGATGATATCATAAAATTAAAGGATCATCCATTATGCGATTAATAAAAAATATTTTTTCATGCGTTTTTTTATCACTGGCACTGTTTTTATCTGCTGGTCACGCAATCACATATAAGGAGGTTTGTAAAGATGATACTTTGTTTTCTTCGCCACCAAAAAATCATTTTTGTATAAAAGAATTTGAAGCAGACACACAAGTTCGTATGTATCAAGCAGTAGGCTTGATTGATTTATACATGCGAAAAAAACTTAATCAGTTTAGCACAGTATGTGAAAAAGAATCACACAGAGGTGTTTATGATTATTATGTACGATGTGCAGACAAATACGGAAAGTATTGGGCGGAATTTATTTTCGATGATACCGAAGAAACAGACGATGGGGAAATAGACACCTCTATATTTAGGGCTATTTGCAGATTAAATGGTGGAGAATATGAGTGGAAAAACATATGTTTTGTAAAACAGGATGTGTGTAAAAATAACATAATACCAGATTTACGTGAGTTTGGGGCAAATGGAGAATGGGTTCCCAAACAAAAAGAAAGTCCGCTTGTAAAACAACTAACAAGGGCCGATAAAGGAGAATATTGCAAAGGTAATTTCACAAAAACTTGGACTTTACGTAATCCTTTTGAAAAATACGGTTTAGACAACAGAGCTTTTTCAAATTTTCAAATGCAGGCTCCTGCAGATCTGGCAATATTATTGCAACGATATACAGAAGTACAATTAAAAAAATACGGTTACACTGTGTATTCTTTTGTCTGTAATAAAAGTTTTGGTAAATATTTGACTGGTAACCTAGGAAACCCAATTGATGATGTATTAAGTTGTAAAGCTAATGGGAAATGGATTGATTTTGTTTTTGATGATATGAGCGAAGCACAGAAAGTTTTACACAAAGGTGCAGAACAAGGTTTATCTTGTATCTTAGATGGCGGTGCTTTTGATGGTCAATGGTGTTATGGGTTATCAAAAGAACGCTGTACGGAATTATCAAAAGACCCAACATTTAAAACAAAGGGTAATGTTTTATGGGATAAAAAATTAGAAACTTGCAAACTAGAATTATTTGATGCGAAAGCAGCTGATGATATGAACAAACTAAATCAAACCCTTGCTGGTATAGGTACAACAGTTGGCGTTGCAGCAATAACAATCATAACAGGTGGCACAACTGCTGTTTTTCTTGTTGGTACAGCAATGTCTATAGGCGGACAAGTTGTAGCCGAAGAGTTTAAAAAAGAAATGACAAATTGGACCAGAAAATTTTTAGATGTACTTAACACTTGTACAAATTCAGGGTGTGCGAAAAACGCTCTATCAAATTTTTTAGCGGACGTACAAACGTTTACAACTGTCATAGACGAACAAATTTCTGGTGCAGTCGATACTATTGTGGAAAAATCTCTTGAAAAGATAAAAGATAATAATTTTTATCAAACATTATTGAATACATTGACAGGACCATCAGAAAAAGCGACATATTTAAGAGATGGTCTTGTTGCGGGTACTGCTTTAGCAGTTCTTGGAGATGTTTTAAGCATGAAAAAAGGGCCTAGTCTTTCGATTATTGGTGGAAAAACATTAAAACTTACCAGAACAAATGCAAAAATGATAACCGAACTGAAAAAACTTAGTAATTTTACGTCAAAAGTAAGCAATGCATATACTCGTTACAGTCACACGAAATTATTTCAAGATTTAATGGGCGGAAAGTAACAAATCGTTCTCAACTTTTTATAACGATAACAAAAAAGGAACAGCGATGAATAATGATGAAATCAAAGAAACATTACAGGTTGCTGGTTGTCTTGTCAATAAAATGGATGTTGAACATGCCAAAGAATTATTAAAAGCCCTGGTTGATGCACACGAAGATAAAGATTCTGATGTGCTTTCCGCTGTACTTTTGTTGCAAATAGATATCAAAAAGATTGTTGAAAATTTAATTTCTGATATTGTCAAAGGTGAACATCTTGATGTTCAAATTTCAAGAAAACAGATGAAACAAATTTATATAATTATGGGCGATTATAATATATATCCAACCTGCCCACTGTGTGGCAAGCAAATTAAAATAAATTCTAAAATATCATGTGTTTCCGAACAATCTCAGAAAATGATGTTTTCTTGGGACCACATCAAACCGAAATGCATGGGTGGTTCAGACAGTTTATCAAACATGCAACCAACACACAAAGTCTGCAACAATAAAAAAGCTGATAAAATATTATCAGAAAATACAAATAATTTTGAAACGCGCTGTGAAATTAACGACAAGCAAAAATACAGACCACTGCATTTTAGATATAAAAATGATTCTTGGTATGCAAATCAAAAATGGCAATCCCACAGATAATCGCGAATAATTATTTGACTTTTTGCGATTTTTAATACATAATACCTTTGCAAATCCCAAAGATTGCTATTACTGAAAACCCTGTGTGCGGTATGCACAAGGCACATCAACCGGCGAGTTTTCGCTCTTGATGTATGTTTTTTTTGTGTGGTTTTTTGGGAAAAAAGATTAAAAAAGATAACAATAACCGTAAAGGAGTAAAACAATGGCAACAGTTATCAGATTAGCACGTTATGGTGCAAAAAAACGTCCTTATTATCACGTAGTCGTCACAGATTCTCGTAACGCACGTAATTCTGGATCTATTTTGGAAACAGTTGGTAAATACAATCCAATGTTGGCAAAAACAGATGAAAAACGCGTTGTTTTGAATATCGAAAGAATCAAAGATTGGATGGCCAAAGGTGCAAAACCTTCTGACCGTGTTTATAAATTCTTGGCAAATGCAGGATTGGTTGCAAAGAAAGCAATTCCAAATCAAACCAAGAAAAACCAACCATCTGAAAAAACACAGATGAAAGCAAAAGACAAAGCTGAAAAATTAGCTAAGATTGCAGAAGAAAAAGCCGCTGCCGAAGCTGCTGCCAAGGCTGCCGCAGAAGCACCAGCTGAAACACCAGCTGAAGAACCAACATCAGAAGCAGTTGCAGAATAATTATTATGGATAAAGAAGAAAGATTGCTACAAGAATGGGTTGAACAGGACATTCAACGGGCTGTAAACTGTCGTGAATGTCCTGCTACGCACAAAGAATGTAATATTCCAAACCCACAAACAGCTGACAGTTTAAGGTTATGGATTGAATATATCAACCGTTGTGCCAAAAACAACAGTTCTGATATATTTTCTGTATCTGACAAACCGAGATTTGTTGAATGTTGTAATGATTGTGATATCTATACACATTACAAATATCTACAAAAACTAAGTAAACCTTACACACAAAAAGCACCTGAACAACCAATGTCTTTTATAAAAAGATTTTTTGGCAAATTCAAAACAAACAATGAACAACGATAAAAAAATCTTGATTGGAAAAATTGTTGCACCCCAAGGTATTCGGGGTGAAGTTCGCATTCAAACTTTTACCACAACACCGCTGGATTTTAAAGATTTGTCGGTATTTGGTGACAAAATCGAAACAAAGGCATTTCATTTTGTTCGTCCTGTTCCAAACAGCAATGTAATTATTGCACGCATTGATGGTATAAACGACCGCAACAGTGCTGAAACTTTGCGTGGCACAGAATTGTTTGTTGAACGCGACACATTACCCAACACAAAAGACGGTGAATATTATCAAACCGATTTAATTGGTTTTGATGTTATCCGCGATGGTAAAAAAATCGGTATTGTTGACGGTTTCCAAAATTTTGGTGCCGGCGATATTATTGAACTAGACGATGGTGAAATGATTTCTTTTATTGGTGCAAAAACTGATATGAAGAATAAAAAAATAACGGTTAAATAAATGCATTTTAACATATTGACTGTTTTTCCAGAAATGTTTCCCGGAACCCTTGGTCAAGGGGTTGTTGGACGCGCTATGGACAAAGGCATCTGGTCATATAAAACAATTAATATTCGTGATTTTGCAATCAACAATTATGGTAGTGTCGATGATGAACAGTTTGGTGGTGGTGCCGGTATGGTTATGCGTCCTGACGTTCTAGGAAACGCAATAGATTCCGTTGAAAAACCGGGAAAAATTATATTTTTTTCACCACGTGGACGACAACTGAATCAAAAGATAGTGCACGAATTTACAAAATATGATAATATAACAATGATTTGTGGTCGCTATGAAGGTATCGATCAACGTGTTCTTGATGAATATGATATTGAAGAAATATCTATTGGCGATTACGTATTATCTGGGGGCGAAATTGCTGCACAAGTTTTTATTGACAGTACCGTTCGTCTGTTAGATAATGTATTAGGTGGCGGGTTGGAATCAACCCAAAACGAAAGTTTCGAAATCGGCGGGCTTGAATGGCCATTATACACCCGTCCGTCAGTATGGCGTGGACATGAAGTCCCAGAAGTCCTGCTGTCCGGTCACCATGGCAATATCGAACGGTGGCGGAAACAACAATCGGATGACATAACAAAAGAACGTCGTCCGGATTTAATAAAGGAAAAGTAAAATGAGCATTATTAAAAAAATTGAACAAGAACAAGTTGCTAAATTAAAAGGCAATAAAAATATTCCTGACTTTAAGGCTGGGGATACTGTGAAAGTTCATGTAAAAATTAAAGATGGGGACAAATTCCGTATTCAAATGTTTGAAGGTGTTGTTATTGCACGTGATGGCGGAAACGGAAACAATGCTTCGTTCACTGTACGTCGTGAATCTTATGGTGTAGGTGTTGAACGCAAATTCCCATTATACACACCAGCAATCGAAAAGATTGAAAAAGTTCGCGTTGGTAAAGTCCGTCGTTCGAAATTGTTCTTCTTGCGCGGTTTGTCTGGCAAAAAGGCTCGTATTGTTGAAGATTTGTCTGCCAATACAAAAAACGGCGAAGATAAATAACTTCTTAATCTACAGGGGGTGTAAAATGAACATTGCTAAACTGTTTTGTTTGTTTGTATGTCCCCTGTTCTTGTTTTCTAACACCCCTGCTTTTGCATATATTGAAAAAGACACCGCAATTGTTCGTATTATGGACAAAGCCGCAGGAAAAACACAATCTGTTTCAATACCAGTTAATCAAACCGTTCAATATAATGGTTTAAAAATATCTGTAAAAAACTGCAAACAATCCGATCCTTTTCAGGCAGAAAATTTCTTTGTTTTTTTCGAAATATATACAAAAACAGATGAACGAATTTTTAGTGGTTGGATGAACCGAAACGAACCTGGTCAAAATCCGTTACAAAATGACACCTATGATGTATGGGTGGAAAAATGTGAGTAAGCAACTATGAAAAAACGTTCTAAAATTCAACAAATTAAAATGTTTATTAAAATTTCAATTATTGTTATTGTTTTCGGTGTTTTTATTGTTTTAGGACTGTTTGTTCGACCAACACCTACTTTCGAAAATTCCAATATAAAAAAATGGTTAACATTATCAGATAACCAAAAGATCACAACCTTAAATCGTGTTTTAAAAGATGATTTAGACCAGGAATTGATGATTTTATGCATAAATAAAATTGCCACATTATCATCTGGATCTGGTGAAATGCAAATACGCGACGCAGCTGCCTTGTGCTATAACGGTATAAAACTAAATTCTGTTCAAGAAGAACCTGTCCCTGATGAAAAATAGTATTATCATTAGTTTAATTTGTTCTTTTGTTTTATGCGGATGTTCTAATACCAATACACATTATATTGGCGAACAATACTTGGATGCAAAATACGTTAACAACCCGCTTGGTGAAGAGCAAGCACCCGATTTTGATCCACTGATACGTTACGATGCTTTTGATTGTGTCACTTTTGTTGAAACAGCCTTGGCAAATGGCGATATTAATAAATTAAATAAAATACGATACAAAAATGGCGAAATAGATTTTGTTAAACGTAATCATTTTATAGAATCTGATTGGTTAACTAACAACAATTCTATTGTTAAAAATGTTAGTAAAACATATGGAAAAACAAAAACTCGTATTATTACCATAGATAAGAAAAACTGGTTTAAGAAAAATTTTAATTTGGATACAAATTTCAAAAAAGAACAAATTAAACTTGAATATATACCGTATGAATTTTTATCAAAAACAAATATACAAAAGCCATTAATTGTGCTATTTATATCAGATGGAAATGGTTTTTACAAAAAAATAGGAACAGATTTAGGAATTACACATATGGGATTTCTTTTGCCAGGCAACATATTAAGACACGCATCTAGAAATCTTGGTTGTGTGACAGATACAGATTTTATAGAATATGTATCGAAAAAGAAAAAAGATACACATAACATTGGTATAGCATTGGTGGAAATAAAATGAATAACGAAAAGCTTATTATAACAGATATGGGTGCAAATACAGAACACAAATCTTCTGGCCGGTCCGTTTTGTGCCTTGGGATTGAATCATCTTGCGACGAAACCAGTGCCGCAATTGTAGATAGCAATCGGAATATTTTATCTCATATAATTTATTCACAAATACCCGAACACCAACAATATGGTGGGGTTGTTCCTGAATTGGCTGCGCGTGCGCACATTCTTGCTATTGACGAAGTTATAAAATTAACACTTGAACGTGCGAACAAAAGCATAAATGATATTGATGTAATTGCCGCGACTGCTGGCCCTGGTTTGATTGGCGGTGTATTGGTTGGGTGGATGGCCGCCACAGGTATTGCAAAATCAACAAACAAACCATTGGTCGCTGTTAATCACCTGGAAGGACACGCGCTTGTTCCACGACTTAAATCAACATCCGCCAGCGATTCTGCGACAAATATAGACGTTGTTTTTCCTTATTTGTTAATGTTGGCATCTGGGGGACACTGTCAGATTTTATTGGTTCACAACGTCGGTAAATACGAATTAATCGGTCAAACGTTGGACGACAGTGCTGGCGAAGCATTTGATAAAATCTCAAAAATGTTAGGCTTAGGTTATCCTGGTGGTCCAATTATTGATAAACGCGCACAAATTGGTAATTCAAAAAGATTTCATTTTCCACGACCATTATGCGACAAACCAGGATGCGATTTTTCGTTTTCTGGAATAAAAACAGCCGCCAGAATGTTATTAGATAAAACAAAAGAATCTTTACAAGACGATACTTTTATAAATGACTTTTGTGCATCTTTCCAAGATTCTGTCGTTGATTGCATAATTAATAGATTAACAAATGCACTAAAAGATGAACGCGTAAAGAAAGTTAATCCTAAAACTTTGGTTGTCGCCGGTGGGGTTGCTAAAAACAGCGCTATACGTGGTGCAATGGAAAGATTGGCAACCAAGTTTAATATGCAGTTTGCCGCACCACCAATGAATTTATGCACAGACAACGGTGCAATGATTGCATGGGCAGGACTAGAAAACTATCGGGTCGGGAATATTGTTCACGAACCGGTTGCACCACGTCCACGTTGGCCGTTGACTGAATTATAAAATATGATATAATATTATTTATGACACCAGAAAAAGAAAAATATTACGAGAACGCAACAAAAAAATTATTAAAAACCATTGACGAAATGGGACTGGACAGGCTGAAAAGTGCTCGTGCAAGAAGTTTGGTTTTACTTTTTCGTGATTCTTTTAAACTGCCTACTGTTAAATATAAAACTTTCAAAGATGAACTTGGTGACAATATTGGTTATTTAACTTATGATTCCGAAGGTTTTTGTCGTGCCGCCAGTATCAGTTTTGCACTGATGATGGGCGATATCAAAGAATGGCAATTAATGTACGTGAATGAACGTTGGACATATGGCGCACATCATTACTTGATTCATATGCCATCCAAGACAATATTAGATTTAACATACGATCAATTTACTAATTACGGAATTGAAATTCCATATGATATCGGAAGCAAAATACCATTACGTGTGGCAAATGATGACAGTGTTATAAAATTTGCTTCCGCTGTTGGAATTCCTGATATATGGGCTGAATTAAAGAAACAAAACGATTAAGATATGCAAAAACCGGAACCAATCATTAAACCAGATATGATTTTCAGTGTCAGCGACGCATCTGCATTATTGAAAAACGTTGTTGAAACTGCTTTCTCAGAAATTCGTATTCGCGGTGAATTGTCACAAATTACACGTGCTACATCAGGTCATTTGTATATGACAATCAAAGACACTAACGCGGCAATTAACGCGATTATTTGGCGTGGCACACCTGTTAATTTTAAATTAGAAGAAGGTATCGAAGTAATCATAACTGGTCGATTTACAATTTACCCTGCCCGCAGCAATTATCAAATTATTATTAATTCTATTGAAATGGCTGGGGTTGGTGCGATTTTAAAAATGCTGGAAATGCGGAAACAAAAACTTGCGCTCGAAGGTTTGTTTGATACATCTCGCAAGAAACCACTTCCACGCTTTCCACAAACAATTGGCGTGGTGACCAGTCCTACTGGGGCCGCATTTCAAGACATTCAAAACAGATTACGTGAAAGATTTCCTGTGCACGTCTTGCTTTACCCTGCAACAGTTCAAGGCGCGACCGCTGCCGCAGAAGTTGCCGCTGGTATTGAATACTTTAACCGCATGAATAATGTAGATGTTATTATCGTTGCGCGTGGTGGTGGCGCACTGGAAGATTTATTACCATTCAGTGAAGAAATCGTTGTTCGTGCCGCTGCGGCCAGTCATATACCACTTATATCCGGTGTAGGACACGAACCTGATTGGATGTTGATTGATTTTGCTGCCGATGTTCGCGCTCCTACTCCAACTGGTGCCGCAGAAATGGTCGTACCAACAAAAATATCTTTGATTCAAGAATTGGATAATTTATCACACAGATTAAACACTTCATTTACCGCGACATTGGTTAAATTTAAACAACGTATTGAAAATATAAACATAAAAAGTCCAAAACAAATTTTAATGGAACAATCTCAAAAATTAGATGATATTGGTCGAACAATGTCTTTAATAATTAACGCAAAGATTCAAAGCACACACCAGAAAATTGAATTATTATCACGTTTTCCAACAATTCTCGAAAATCGTTTTAAATCATTAAATCAATCATTAATTCATCTGGATCAAATGTTAAATTCTCTTTCGTACAAAAATGTTTTACAACGTGGTTTCGCAATAGTACGCGACCAAGATAAAAATATTATAAGCAGTATATCTGCAAAACCGTATTCCATAGAATTTGCAGACGGAATATTAGAAATAAAGTGATTAATTTTTTATCAGTGTTTTTGCTGTGGCAATTGATTCACTTGTAATTTTTGCGCCACTGATTATTCGTGCAATTTCGTTTACTTTGTCTTCACCAATAATCTCTGTGACAGTTGTGGTTGTTTTATCGTTTTCACTTTGTTTTGATATTTTAAAGTGTTTATCTGCAAAACCAGCAACCTGGGCAGAATGTGTAATAACTAATAATTGTTCACTTTTAGCTAACTTGTTTAATCTTTCGCCCACAGCAGATGCAGTCGCGCCACTTATGCCTGTATCTAATTCATCAAAAACAATCGTTTTTTTATGGTTTGGATTATTAAGTGCAACACGCAAAGCCAACATAAAGCGCGATAATTCACCCCCAGAAGCGATTTTATGCAAAGGTGCGAACGGTGTACCAGGATTTGTTTTTATCATAAAAACAACACTGTCTTTGCCACTGGTTGATGCCTCAGATTCTTGAATATCAACCATAAAATCTGCCGACCCCAATTTTAAATCAGGCAACTCTATCAATATTTGTTTTCTTAAATTGTCTGCGGCTTGTTTTCGCAAACCAGATAAAACAGAAGCAAATTCATTAAAAACCTTGGCATAGTTATCGACATTCGCCTTGCATTTTTTCAATTCGATATCGCTGTTATCAATAGCATTCAGCTGTGTTTCCATTTCAACTAATTTATTTGGCAAATCATCGACACTGCAACGGTGTTTTCGTGCCAATGCGCGCAAAGCAAACAAACGCTCTTCAATTGCATCAACATCTTCGACATTTGTGTTTTCTGGATGAATTTGTTCGCTGATTTCTGCGACAGTCGCCGCTGCATCATACAATTTATCAATTTGTTCAATATATGGGTTGGGGTCCGTTTTTATACGTTCCAGAATATGTGCCACAGAACATATTTGTTCATCCAGTGAATTACCATTGTTTTTTAACACCTCTATCGCATCAGTTAATATAGCAGCATTTTTTTCCGCATCTATCATCTTGGCACGCAAAGAAGCCAATTCTTCTTCTTCGCCAATTTGTGGTTTTATTTTTTGTAATTCTGACACGTTGTGTTCCAAGAAATCACGTTCAGATTCGGATTTTTCTAACAGTTCTGTTAACTTTTTTAATTGTTTTTCTGCTTCGTGTAAATCAATATACGCAGATTTTGTCTTTTGCAAAATATCATAAAATTCAACATTGTTCATTTTGGCAAAATCATCCAAAGCTGATAAATGTGTTGTCACATCTAACAAAGAATGGTTTTCAAACTGACCATGAATTTCAACAATATTATCACCAATTTGTTTTAAAATTTTTACTGATACTGGTACATCGTTAATCCACGCTTTGCTTTTACCATCTGTTGATAAACTTCTGCGCAAAATCAAACCATCAGAATAATCAATTTCATTATCGTCCAATATTTGTTTAACAGAATCATTAACAGAATCAAATTCAGCACAAACCGATGCAACGTCACACCCAGAACGAATTAAACCGGTATCAGAACGCGCCCCCAGCGCCAAAGATAACGCATCCAGTAAAATACTTTTTCCTGCGCCCGTTTCACCGGTCATAATATTAAGACCGTTGCCGAATTGTAAATTCAGTTTTTCTATTAAAACAATATTTGAAATATATAAATTTATTAACATATCCAGATTATAACCAAATTTATTTCATGTTTTCAAGAATTTTATGTCATATTACTTTATACAATTCCCAATCTTTTAGCCACAAAATATACCCGTTTATTTTATATCCTGGATATGCAGATTTTAACAATTCTTTATATTCGTTTAATTGATATTTATACTTTTCGATAAATTCTGTTTTATCTATATCTGTTTTATAATCAACAAAATCTATGTTTTTGGTTTCATGATTTATTAAGAGTCTGTCAATGCGTCGACTGATAAAGAAACCATGAACATATCCTGCAATTGATATTTCTGTCTGTGCGGTTTTATCAAAAAAACGCCATAATTCAGGATGCTCTTTCAAGTTTTTAATAATATCTATATCGCCATTAAAAGAATTTTCTTGTATAACAATTTTTTGCATTTTTGCATGCATATTTACACCCACTTGTGTTGCGTGTTTTTTATGTTCTGCATCATGCAAAAACTCATTCAAATTTCGTATCATTTGTAATCCGTATTGTTTCATCATCTATATGCGCATCTTTGATTTTAGACAACACATTCCATAATTGTTTGTGCCATACCATTTCTGGCGCACGATCCATATCGCATCCATAAATATATAGGTTGTCTGCCGTTCTTGTCATTGCAACATAAAGCAATCGATAATATTCTGCCACAGCATCCTGTTTGTTTTTTTGTGATATAGATTCGACAATTGTTGAATTATCAGTATTCCAAATCCAGATATCATATCTTTTGTCATTATGCAAATAATTTGCGTTTAATATTGGTTCTGGTTTTGGAAACGACAATGTATCTATTAAAAACACAGTTGGCGATGACAACCCCTTGCTACCATGTACAGTCATTATACGTACACCTTGTGATGCATCCATATCGCGCTTTATTTCACTGTCACCTGTTATAAACCATTTTAAAAAGTGATAAAGTGTTCCAGACTGTGTTCTTTCGTACGATAAACATATTGTTAAAAATTCTTCAATTGGATCAATAACATGTTTTCCTAAACAAGAAATTATATTTCGACGCACACCATTTTTATTTAAAACATATGAAAAAAACGAATAAGGCGCCATAGTTTTTGCATGTTCAATTATATCAATCAAATCATCATAAATATCCGGCATATACTTTTGTAAAACAGAAAAAATAGTCGCGTTTTTTTCATTGTTTTTCATTTTACATAAATCAAAAATATCTTGTTCTTTCAATTGATAAATAGGACTTTTTAATACACAACATAAACTGTAATCATTTTCTGTATCAATACAAAACCTAACCAAATGTAACAAGTCTTTTATTGCACAAAAGTCAGGTAATTTTATTCTATCACTACCCGCAACATCAATTCCTTTTTTCTTAAGTGCAGTTGACAACAGTTCTACAAAACCACTTCGTTTTTGAACCAAAACCATAATGTCTTTTGATTTATAATTCTGCACTTTTACCAATTCTTCTATCTTATCCGCAATCATACGTGCATACAAACGATTCTTTTCAAGACCCTTTTCTTTGCATTTAAAAACATTGTGCATTTCAACAACACCTGATTGCCCGATTCTGTAACACACATGTTTGTTGTTAACAAACCCTGTTTTACTAGCAATTTCAGGACTATCAAAGAAATAATCTACCGTCTTTAACACAGGTTCAACAGATCTGAAACTTTGTTCTAATGACACTTCTTGTATTGTACGATAATTATTTTTTATTTGTTCTGCAATTGCACTGCGACTGGTCGCAAAAGCACCAGGGTCCGCGTTTTGAAAACCGTATATAGATTGTTTTGTGTCACCAACAACAAACAACGAACGATTGTTTGCATCTGTACCATCCGTAAAAAAATCCCCAGCCAACATACGCAAAATATTCCATTGCTGCGGACTTGTGTCTTGGGCTTCGTCAACCAAAATATGAGCCAAAGAGATATCCAGCTGTGACAATACCCACCCCATAACATCGGGTTTCGAAAACAATTTTTGCGTGTATAAAATCAAATCTTCAAAATCTAACAAATTTTGCTCTTGTTTAATTTGTTTGTAAGTAATCGCAAAATTCATAGCCAAATCAAACAAAGCCACCGTATTTTCAAAAACAGATTTATTTAACAAATATTGCTGTGCTTTAAAAACTCGTTCAGCTTCTTCAATAAAAAAATCATATCTAAAAATATTTTTTATTATTGTATTATCGTTAGTTAAATATGCAGTTTTGTATTTTTTAAAATCTATTGTATTTTCAATATACTGTTGTGTTAAATTAATAATGTTTTGTATATATTGTGCCGGCTTTTTTGTATCTTTTTCAATTTGCTTTGCACTATTCACAATATTTATCAAATAACTTGGTTTAACATACACATTTTGTTCATTTTCTAAGTCTAAAATTTTTTTAGTTGTATCAATAAAATATTTACGATATTCATCAACATTATCAACTTGGAAAAAATATCTGTAACGACCAAGAAGTAAATCACGTAGTTCCTGCAAAAAGTATTCTGATTTTATATCTATAATTTTATAAAACGCATCCAGTGTGTGTTTTGTTTTTTCAACATTATCAAAAGAACATTTTATCATACGATTAAAAGCATCGTCTAATAAAACAGTTTGCGCAGAACCAGAAATTAAAGACCAAGTAGGCGAAAGCCCTGCTTCCAATGGGAACCTGTGTAAAATCTCTTCACAAAAACTGTGTATTGTTTTTATTTTTAATATATCGGGATTATCGATATAAGTATAGAATATTTTACGTGCAAAATTTAGATCTTGTTGTGTCACAACATGGTTTTCAACAACATATTCCAATAAATCAGTTAAATCATCATCGCTTGCCATTGCCCATTCACGTAAAGAAGACAAAATACGATTGCGCATTTCACCCGCACCTGCATTCGTATAAGTCAAACATAATATACCAGACCGATTTACATCATTATATTTAGCAGAACGAAATAATATTCGCAACAAACGTTGTATCAAAGCTTTGGTTTTTCCAGTACCAGCATTAGCTTGAACCCAAATGTTTTCATTTGGATTTGACGCTTTTAATTGGTCTGATGAAAAAAACTGTTTTTTTGACATTTATACTCTTGCTTTCTTGAAAAGATTTTAGTATAAATTTCCTTAGACTTCAAGGATGTTATTTTAGGAGAAAGAAATCATGAATCAAACACTGTTAATAATTGCTTTATCGTTGGGTTTTTTATTGTTTATAAATTTGGTTTGCTTGTTTTTTATTTCCCGCAAATCTCAACGGGTTATGAATTCTTTACTAGAAATATTAACACATCCAGAACAGACCAACATCAAAGATGCATCTCGTGTTTTGCAAACATTATTTAAAGATGAAATCACAAAAATTGATAACAATTTCAAAACTATGGCAAACGCGTTAAACGAACAAATCATCCATACCGAACAAATAAAAAATGTCCTTGTTGAACAAAACGATAAATTGGTTACCAATGCAGATGATGCAACAAAAAAAATCGTAAACATGTCACAAAGATTAGAAAATACAATTGACGGACTGGATAAAATTGTATCTTCAAACAGTTGGAACGACGTACAACACACCACAGATAATTTTTCCGCAACACTGGAAGGTTTGTTAAATAAAATATCCGAAACCAGCACAACAACAACAGAACATTCTATACAAATACAAGAACAAATTGGAAAATGCATAGAAACAGAAAAAACTATTTCAGAACAATTACAATCCAATTTTGATAAAAACACTGAGAATATGGATAAATTAACAACATCTTCAAAAGAGTTAGAACAACAATTAACAAATATCAGCGAAAGTGTCACAAATGGTTTTGATGCAGTGACAAAAGCATCAAATGAATACGATACAACCATGCACAATAACGACAAATTGTTAAGCGACTATTTAACAAAATTGTCAGAATTTACTAAACGTGCAGGCAAAGAATTGACAAAGCAAGTGGACACCATGACTGCGACCGCAAACGTTGTTGCTGCAAACATCCGTTTAGCGGAAACATCTATTGATAAACAGTCAAGAAAACTGCAAAACGCAATTGATGTACTGGGTAATTCGACATCAGATACAACAAATTCTGTACGCAATATCGCAAATGAATTATCTGGTTTAACAAATCGTTTTAACACAGAAATACATGATTTTTCAACCAGTGTTGTTAAAGAATTACAAGATGTTTCTGGTGTTGCAAATACTACACTGGAAAACACCAAGACCGCTGCTACTGAATTTGCCAATTCTGTGAAAAGTATGGGGGTTGGTGTTCGTGAAACTTTGATAGAAATGAACAAAGCACATACACAATTATCCGGTCAATCTGAAAATCTTATCAAGATGTCTCAAACTACAACAGAACAATTGAAACCGTTATCTGAATTGATTGAAAAGTATTATGTTGCCTTGCCTGATTTGGCATCTGGTTCACGCGATATGAGTGAAAATCTGAATCAAATTGTTAATAACCTGGTTGAAAAGATTAACATAATGAAAACAACTATCGCAGAATCTTTGGATAACATAAATAATTCATCAACACAACTGGGCGATTTAGCAGGTCAATCACGTCAACAAATGATTGATTTAATGTCTGATTATGCCAAAGCTGTTGATGCAATGCAAAGTTTGAACAAACAAATGATGGTTGCACGTGCTTCTGCCCCAATGGATGCAATCAAGGTCGCCCCAAGTGCTGCTTTTAAACCAATCAGCACCAAAGATTTTATGGCAAATACAGAAAAATTGTTTGAAAAATTATACGAACAATCTGTTGATTTGACACGTGCATCAAACGCACAAATTCCAGAAATCGTATGGAAAAAATACAATGATGGCGACAATAAAATTTTTGCAAAATGGTTAGTAAAAATGTTTAACGCAACAGACAAAAAACAAATACGAGAATTATTAAAATCCGACAAAGTGTTTAATTCACAAGCAACTCAATTTGTTCGTAATTTCGAAAAGATATTAAATGGAGCCGAACAAACAAACGATGCAGACAAAGTAAAATCCGTTTTGTTAAAAACAGATTTGGGTATTATATATAATACAATTCATAAACTGGCATGATATTAAAGTATATTATATTCTTTTTAATCATCATGTTTAATCCAGCAGGCGGCTTTGCCACAACTAAAACTTTAGATTTTTTTATTGATAATTCTTTATACAATACAACAACATGCGAAACCAACCAAAATATTGTATTGCCTGATACACCACCAGAAAAACCAGGATATAACTTTGCTGGATGGCGTGCAATTAAATATACACCTGTTGAATATCTTGAAAACAGCGGCACACAATATATTGACACAGGTTTTAAACCAAACCAAAATTCTGGTATAGACATAGATTTCTTTTCAAACAGAACACAAGGAAGCATTATAGGTTCTGTTTGTGATACAGCAAACCAATATGCTTACACTTTTGGAATACAAGCTAACAGCACTGTATCAACTACTGATATGCTAATATATACCAGCAAAAACACATCACGATATCAAAATTATTGGCGCATAGAAAATCTTTATAACAACGGTAACGGAAGATACCAAGTACAAATAAACGGCAGAACAGCATCTGTATTAGCATCTAATAACACTACTTTAACGCACACATTTCCATCCGACACGTATCAAATTCCTTTTTCGTTATATCTATTTGCTTCTAATCGTGGTACAAATGCGATAATTTCACCAGAAACAAAAATTTACAGTTGTAAATTGTATGACAATAATACACTTGTACATGATTTTATTCCAGTGTTAGATGAAAAAAACATACCCTGTATGTACGACAAAATTACACATTCGTTTTTTTATAATGCGGGGACCGGGGATTTTATTGCAGGTCCAACAATATAAAAAAAATGCCCAAAGGGCATTTTATTTTTGAGACACCTTCATCTGACGCATAAATAATGCCACAGAATAGACTTCGTGTTCTTTGCCATATGGTTGTATCAAATGCCCTTCTGGCAGCAAACGTTTAATACAAATATCCGGTTTCAAACGTGCGTTTTCAAAGTCTTGGATATTACATGTGTTTGTTTTACGAACTTCTGTGTCATTTGGCATATTCTGACGTTCTTTAACAATATTTTCAGAGCCATCTATTGGTTGGAACCACAAGATTTTATAATCATACTGTTTGTTTAATTTTTTCTGATTAAACCAATCTATCATTTGACGAACATAACGTGGCTGTATAACATCATATATAAAATTAACCCCAAGATTATTCAATATTTCAAATTCCGGAACACCATACAACCATTTTTTGTCACCAGGTTTCCAAAAAGCTTCGTTTACAAATAATCTTGTTGCGAATTTTTCATTATCAAAATATGATTCATCACGAAAATAATATTCGCGCCCTTCAGCTTCTTCTACACGCATTGGACGTGTTGTTGCAGATTTCAAACTGTAAAAATCATTAGATGAAAAATACTTTTTTATAAAAAAACTTTTTCCGCAACCGGACACCCCTGTGCAAAAAATAACATTCTTTTTCATATTTGTACCCCTTTTTGATATAAAAACCACCGTAATCGGTGGTTTTGTGTTTTAATCTTCCAAGAAACTGCGTAATTTACGCGCACGTGTTGGATGTTTCAGTTTATTTAATGCCTTTTGTTCAATCTGACGTATACGTTCACGTGTCACACCGATATATTCACCAACCTCTTCCAGTGTGCTAGTTTTATTAGTAGACATACCAAAACGTTGACGCAAAACAGTTTCTTCTTTTGGATCCAATTCTGATAAAATCTGCGTGACAATTTTACGCAAATTCTTTTGTGCAGCCGAAGTAAACGGATTCTTAGCTGTTTCGTCTGCAATGATTTCAATTCTGGAGCTATCATCTTCACTGCCGACAGGTGCCTCCAAAGACATAGGTTTTAAATTGACCTTCATTGCTTTGTGAATCTTTTCAACAGGCAAATAAATTATCTTTGATAATTCTTCGGCAGTTGGTTGACGACCGTATTTATGCATAAATTGACGCGTTGCACGCTGAATCTTGTGTATATTATCAATCATATGCACTGGAATACGAATTGTACGTGCTTGGTCTGCAATACTGCGTGAAATACCTTGTTGTATCCAGTTTGTTGCATAGGTTGAAAACTTGTTACCCAAACGATAATCAAATTTATCTACAGCTTTCATCAATCCGATGTTACCATCTTGGACAAGGTCAGAAAAATCAAGTCCCAAACCGCGATTGCTAGATTTCTTTGCAAATTTGATAACAAGACGTAAGTTTGCTTCAATCATTTCACGTTTTGCACGGGCCGCTTCTGCTTGGCCACGACGAACCAATTCAACAACTTTTTTGTATTCTGACGTTGGTTGTCCTGCTTCAACAGCAATAGCGGTTATGTCTTCCTGAATTTTCAAAACATCCGCTTGGTGTTTAGTGGCAAAATTCTGCCATGCTGCACTTTTATTTTTTGCTAATTTCTTGACCCAGTTGCGATTTAATTCGTTTCCCGTATATTCTGCCAAGAAATCTTCGCGTTTAATCTTACAAGCAAGTGCAAGACGCAACATTTTTCCTTCAAGTCCCATCAACAGTTGATCACGCTGGGTCAATTTTTCCATAATTTCTGCAATTCTATCATCGTTAAGACGGATTTTGCCAACATATTCGAATAATTCCAGACGTGCCTTGGTATACTTTTTTTCCAATGCTTCATCTGGTTTGGACGAAGATAACAAATTTTCCAGACGTTTAGTTTGTAATTTTTGCATACCTGTGAATATACGTTTTATTTTTGTAAATAACTCTGTAATCATCGGCATTAATGCATCTTCCATCACAGGGATTGGCACACCAGAAGAACTGCGGCCTGAATCTTCTTTTTTTTCTTCTTCATCTTCTTCTAAATCATCTTCATCATCATCGTCTTCTGAAACAGAATCTTCTAATTCATCCAAATCTTCATCGTTTAAATCATCAACTTGTTCAACACCCTTTGATTTCAAAGTATCCGTCAATACAGCCAACGATTTTTGTTCAGATTCACTGGAATACATAACTTCAAGATTAACAATATGACGAAGACGAATGTCACCATTTAACAACTGTTGATACCAATCAAGCATAGCTTGGATTGTCATAGGACTTTCGCAAAGACCGTAAACCATCAATCGCGATGCTGCTTCTATGCGTTGCGCAATAGCAATTTCACCCGCAGCAGTCAACAACTGTACAGTTCCAATTTGTTTCAAATATGATTGAACAGAATCTTGAACACCCAAAACCAAATTACCAGTCGAACTGCGTTCCAACTGTTTTGCATAATGTTCATAATCATCATCATTGACATCAACCTGTTCTGCATCAGCATTTAACAAATCACGGGTTTTATCACGATTATAATTTTCATCATCTTCTTCGTAATATTTTTCCATATCGCGAACAAAACTGTTACTGTCTGTTTCCAGTATTTCAAGTCCCAAATCTTGTTTAAAAAATTCCAAAACTTCATCTTTTTCTTCGTCTGGAACTTCGTCTGCATTAATCGCTGCATCAAAATCCATCTGGGACAAATAACCATCTTCACTTGCAGAAATTGCCAATTCTTTCAAACTTTCCGGCAAAGAATCTACTAATAATCTTGTTGCTTCATCTAGTTTTTTAGTCATAAAAAAACCTTTGATTTATTTGTGAAACATAAAACCCTATGACAACTGGTAAAAAATAACTATTTACCAGATTTACGTTGTGCCTTTGCAATCGCATCATGCAAAGCAGATTCAGAAACCAAACCCAACACAATCGGGCTTTGTATTTGAATCATTGAATAAGATTTGTGTGTTTTTTCACGAATAGATTTCACAGTTGGATTTGTACTGCGCATTAATCTTGCAATCTGACCGTCTGATAATTCAGGATAATTTTTCAAAATCCACAAAATACCACCCAAACGGTTTTGACGATGCAATTTTGGTGTATAACCAACACCTTTTTTGTTTTGTTTCTTTTGCGCTTCGACAATAACGTCACGCAAAGTCAATCTTGCATCAGGATCCGCCTCGCATTTTTCGATATCTTCACGTGTCACTTGACCGTTAATAATTGGGTTCAAACCCTGCATTTTATTTGATTCAGCATCAGCGATATTTTTAACCTCTAATTCATGCAAACCGCAGAATTCACCGATTTGTTCAAATGTCAACGCAGTATTTTCAATCAACCAAAGTGCGGTAGATTTAGGCATATATGGATAATTCATGGATTTTTCCTTTGTTTGTACGCGCCATAATATAGCACAAAATATGCTATATTCAAGCGGTTTTTTAATAAATTTTTATTGTTTTTTTATCAGTTTGAATCCGTCGGGGGTATCCATTACCGTCCAACCTGCCCCATCAATTTCACCACGTAATTTATCAGCCGTCGCAAAATCACGCGCTTTTTTGGCATCCAAACGTTTTTGTGCCAATTCTTGAATCTCAACTGGTGCCACAACAGATTCCAAATCATGCAATTTTGTTGCACGGTCCATAAATTGCAAACCAAACAAATCATCAACAAATTCGATTAATGCCAATTTTGTCGGATTGTTAACGGTTTTATCTTTTAACAAATCTTGAAATACAACCAAACCTTCGGCTGTTTTAAGGTTGTCTGATACCGGTGCCAAAATTTTATCGTGCCATTGTTGATATAAATCTTTATCGATATCGCCAGATTTGTCGTTCATTAAATCTGCAATTTTACGAACAATATTTTTATATCCTGTTGCAGCTGCATCCAAAGATTCTAATGAAAATTCCAACGGCTGACGATAATGGGACAACGTCATCAAATATCTCAACGCCATCGGATCATAACCCCTGGACACCAAATCACGCACAGAATACGAGGTTCCAGACGATTTGGACATTTTGCCTTCTTTTAAAATCAACCAAGCCCAATGAACCCAGTAATGGACCCATGGTTTTCCAACAATTGGTTCAGATTGTGCAATTTCGTTGGTGTGATGCACTTTGATATGTTCTTGACCTGCAGTATGAATATCAAAATGATTGCCTAAATATTTCATACTCATCGCACTGCATTCAATATGCCAACCTGGGAAACCAACACCCCATGGTGAATTCCATTCCATTTGACGTTTTGTATCCTTTGGTGAAAATTTCCACAATGCGAAATCAGTTATATTGCGTTTATTATTATTTTCTATACGGGCCCCAGCCTTTAATTCAGACAAATTCTGTCCCCCCAAGGCACCATAATCTGGGAACTTTGACGTATCATAATAAATACCGTCATCTGGAATTTCATAAGTAAACCCCTTGGCTTCCAGTTTTTTAATTAATTCAATTTGTTCTTTGATATGGTCTGTGGCACGTGGTGTATGGGTTGGTCGTATAATGTTTAAAGAATCCATATCTTCCAGGCAAATGTTTATATATTTTTCTGCAACCTGCCACGCAGTAAGGTTTTCACGTGCTGCCCCTTTTTCCATTTTATCTTCCCCGGTATCAGCATCACTGGTTAAATGACCAACATCTGTAAAATTCATAACATGATTAACAGTATAACCATTTGCTAAAAACATGCGTTTCAAAATATCTGCATTGAATAATGCACGCATATTGCCAATATGTGGATCCCAATAAACCGTTGGACCACAGTTATAAAAACCAACATGATTTGGGGTAATTGGCTTAAAATCTTCCAGTTTTCTGGTCATTGTATTATATAATCTGATTTGCATAACAACTTTCCTTTGGTTTTATAATGAGTGATAGTAATAAATTATAGGTAACAATGCAAACAATATGTTTGCAGAAAAACATTTTATCGACAACAGTAAAAATTAATAAATAATATTGTCATACCTGATATTATCTCATATATTTCAAAGTTAATCAAGAAAAATAAAATTTCGTGCTTGCAATTAAAGAAGTGTTTATATATAATAACCACACATTCGGAGCGTTGGCAGAGTGGTAATGCAGCGGATTGCTAATCCGTGACCGTGTTATAGCGGTCCATAGGTTCGAGTCCTATACGCTCCGCCATAAAATTTAAACACCCAGCCGGGTGTTTTTATTTTATCTGGTGCACACATCAAGACGAAGAACCGTCCGAGTTGCGCCAGCAACGGCAGGTTCGACAACGAGTTGTCGTTTGCAAACAAAGTGCAGCGAACAACATACGAATGCCGCGCAATCAAATATTTATATTTGCACAAGCGAATTCTATACGCTCCGCCATGAAATAAAAACCGTCCATCTGGACGGTTTTTATTTACACTTGTTTTTCTTCGGGGGTGTGGTCTGGTTGAAAGATTTCCACATCACGCGTCATAGATAAAAACTTTTTCACACGATTTGGAACCAATTCATCAACCGGGATTTCTTGCAATTCTTTGATTGCATCTGCCACAGATTTTCCCAACAATTCCATAGTTGTTTGCCAATCTTTGTGCGCCCCACCCGCCGGTTCCGCGATAATTTTATCAATAACATTCAATGATGCCATATCACGCGCAGTTAATTTTAATGCAGTCGCAGCCTGGGCCTTGAATTTATTATCTTTCCATAAAATACTTGCACAAGATTCAGGTGCAATCACAGAATAAATCGCATTTTCCAACATCATTATTCTGTCGCCAGTACCAATAGCGATTGCGCCCCCGGAACCGCCTTCACCAACATTAACAGCAACATACGGTGTTTTTACACTTAATCCCATTGCTATTGTTGCAGCCACAGCCTGAGATTGTCCGCGTTCTTCGGCAGCACCCCCAGCAAATGCCCCAGCGGTATCAAACAACGAAATCAATGGCAGATTAAACTTTTCTGCCAATTTCATTAAACGTTGTGCCTTGCGATAACCTTCGGGATTAGCCATACCAAATCTGTGCTGTTGACGCGTTTCTATAGTACGACCTTTTTCTTGTCCAATAATAACAGCAGGCATACCGTACCAATAACCAATACCGCCACACATTGCCGCATCTTCAGCAAAATATCTGTCACCGGCCAAATATGTCCATTCATCGACAATTCCGTTAACATAGTCCAAGAAATGCGGTCTGTTTTCATTTCTTGCTAATAAGACACGATCGTATTCTGGTGTTTTACCAACATCACGCGATTTCTTTGGTGCATCAAATTTCGGAGTTTTAACATCTATGACCTTGGATGCACGTGGTTGTTTTGTTAGTACATCTAATACGCGCCCTAATGTTTCATTTAAATCAGAACGATTTACAACAATATCTACCATACCATGTTCATAAAGGTAATCTGCATTTTGGAAATTAGATGGTAATTTTTCGTGAATATTTTGTTCAATCACACGACGACCCGCAAAGCCAATACGTGCGCCCTTTTCTGCAATATGGATATCACCCAACATTGCAAAAGATGCCGTCACACCACCAAATGTAGGATCTGTTAAAATCACAATATATGGCAATTTGTTTTCATGTAATTTATTCACAGCAACTGTTGTTCGTGCCATCTGCATTAACGATAAAATATTTTCTTGCATACGTGCACCACCACTGCACGTCACCATAACAAAAGGATTTTTTAATTCTATGGCATGTTCGATACTGGCAATAATTGCATCCCCAGCAGCACGCCCCATAGATCCCATCATAAAATCACCATTCATAACACAAATCGTTGTGTTTATGCCGTTTACCTTGCCATCTGCAGTAGATATTGCATCGTTAGTTCCTGTATCTTCGCGTGCTTCGGCTAATCTTTCTTTGTATGAAACCCTGTCTGTAAAATTTAATGGATCATCGCTGACAATCGGTAAATCAAATTTTTGCCAATCGACAGAATCAAACAATAAATCAAAACGTTGTTTTGGTGTCATAATGAAAGCACGACCACAACGCGGACAAACATAGTGATTATTTTTATAATCTTTAAAATAAACCAAACGTCCACAGGCTTCGCATTTTATCCACATCAATCTGCGCACACGTTCGTATCTATCTCGATTATGATTTTTTATTCCACCTGACATAATATTATCCATTCATTTTTTTAGTTAATTCACGACTTGGCTTAAACAAAATAGTTTTTCCAGCAGGCAAAAAGACTGTTTCGCCAGTACTTGGGTTATATCCATTTTTTGTTGCACGTGTTCTGGATTGAAAAGTTCCAAAACCACGAATTTCGATTTTTTTATCATCTGCAACAACGTTTTTCATTTCATCTATGACAGTATCTAATATCAACATTGCATCTTTGGTGCGCATGTGTTTGAATTGCACCTGCAAAGTTCTTATTATATCTGAACGTTTCATTAATATAATCCTTTGTTATAAATACATCATACTTTATATGATACCACATTTTAAAAAAAATACAGTAATTTCTTGAACTTTTATTTTTTCCAAGGAAAACCATCTTATAACCCCGTCTTTGCTTTCCTGATAAAATAACAAAAAAGAGGACAAATAATGCAAAATGATAATCAATGTATTAACATGCCATTAATTGGTGATATAGCACCGGCTTTTACTGCACAAACCACAAACGGCATAATAAACTTTCCGTTTGATTACAAGGGTCAATGGGTTATTTTATTTTCTCATCCAATGGACTTTACCCCAGTTTGCACTACGGAATTTTTGTCTTTTCAATCTATGTTGACCGATTTTAAAAAACTAGACACAGAAATAATTGGTTTATCTGTAGGTGCCATATCATCACACTTGGCATGGTTTCGTTCTATTCATGATGAAATTAATTTCAATAATTGGAAAAATGTTGATATAGAATTTCCTGTTATTGCAGATATCGATTTACACATTTCAAAGCTTTATGGAATGATTCATCCAAATACGTCTGATACAAAAACAGTCCGGACGGTATTCATCATAGACAAACAAGGAATTATTCGAACAATATTGTATTACCCTCAAACCACAGGCCGTAACATCAAAGAAATTTATCGCATTTTAATTGCATTGCAAACAACAGATGCTTTTGGCGTATCAACACCTGCTGATTGGATACCTGGAGAACCAGTAATTACACCAACCCCCCAAACGATTCAAGATATACAGAAACGATTAAACACAACCAAAAAAAATATAGACATTATAACATGGTATCTGGCATTTCGTAATTTATCAGAATCAAAAATATATGAAAAAATCACAAAGGAAAAGAAATAGATATTAAAATTTTAATGGCAGATCATGTAAATTAACTGATGCAGCCATATTTTCAGGTCTCCACCGATATTTTTTAACGTCTATTTTTCCATCAGGTGTAAAACCTACACCTTCGGCAGTTAACAAATCACGTTGCACACGTTCCCATTCTCCATCCCATGTTCTGCCATCAGAAAAAGTCACACGATGCCATGGCAAATCATCTGTTTCACATGATGCATTCATTGCATATCCAACGAAACGTGCCGCACGCGGATGCCCCAACATTTTTGCGATATCACCATAGGTTGTGACAGTTCCTGCCGGAATCTTTGCAACCAAATCATAAACTTGTTCGTAAAAACCTTTCATGACATTGATTATAAAACAATATTTTAAATATGTAACAAGAATTATTAGCAATTAAACATTTGATTTTTTATTTCAAATATATATAATGCAAACACACACGGAGATATGGCAGAGCTGGTTGAATGCGCGCGACTCGAAATCGCGTATACAGGAAACTGTATCGAGGGTTCGAATCCCCCTATCTCCGCCAGAAATTAAAATTTTAAAAACCACCAAATCGGTGGTTTTTTGATTTTAACTGGCGGAGATACAGGGGATACACCAGAGTGTTAACGGCACAACACGTGCCGTTATAAAACGAAGTTTTTGTGGGTATTAACCCACAAGACACGCATGGTGAATCCGCAGATAAACAATTAAGAAAATTTAAAAAAATCGAAGTTTACGAGATTTTTTTTATTTCATTTATTGTTTATCAAGATAAATCTTATATTTACCCAGAAATTAAAACCTTAAAAAAAACATATATTTTATGCAAAATATATATTGACTTGATTTATAATTTTTTACTACGATTTACATAACAGGAAGGAAAGGATTATTCTCTGATGGCGATTTTTCGCGGTATTTTACGATTAATCGGCGCTATTTGCGTTATCTGTTGTATTTCCAATAATGCAAACGCAACACCAGATGCAACACATCCATTTGAATTAACCACAATTAAAACAAACACTTTCCAATTTTATATATCTGCGGCTGGTACATTCTATGTTGATTGTGGTGATAATGGTACATTAACATCAGATGCTAATGACATCACAAACAATGACACCATTACACGTTTAGATACAAATGGTGAAACGTATACTTGCACGTGGACATCCGACAACACACATACAATACGTTTTGGTGGATCTGCGACAGGATATGACTATGATGCTACAATACGGTTTAATGTTAATACTAATGAATACTGGAATGATACCAATGCTCAAAAGATATCGTCTATATCTGGATCTTTGGGACAAATATTTGGTACTGTTGAAACTCCGACAGCTGGTTTCGACCAACCAAGATTTTATTTCACATTTTATGGTGCATCTAATATGACAGGAACTGATGGTATTTATGCATTGCCACAAAATTTGTTTGACGGTATATATGGTACACCGGTAGAGAATATGTTTGCTTATACATTCGGTGGTTGTAGTGGTCTTACCGGATCTATACCAGAGGACTTATTTGGTCGTGTTGTAAATGATGTTTATTATGGTATTTCTGGTGCACCAACAAATAGTATATTTGCATATACATTCGGTGGTTGTAGTGGTCTTACCGGATCTATACCAGAAGATTTATTTGGTCGTGTTGTAAATGATGTTTATTATGGTATTTCTGGTGCACCAGCGGATGGTATGTTTGATGGTACATTCCGTGGTTGTGGAGGCCTTACCGGATCTATACCGGCGGATTTATTTGGTCGTGTTGTAAATGGTGTATATCATGGTATTTCGGGTACACCAGCAAATGGTATGTTTAATAGTACATTCAATGCTTGCAGTGGGCTTAACGGAACTATACCAGTAGACTTATTTGGTCGTGTTGTAAATGGTGTATATTATGGTATTTCTGGCACACCAGCAGGATGGATGTTTGCTGGTACATTCTCTGGTTGCAGCGGCCTGACCGGAACTATACCAGCGGATTTATTTGGTCGTGTTGTAAATGGTGTATATCATGGTATTTCGGGTACACCAGCAAATGGTATGTTTGATGCTACATTCTGGGGATGCAGTGGGCTTACCGGGACTATACCAGCGGGCCTATTTAGTGGTATTTCTGGCGAACCAGCAGGATGGATGTTTTCGAATACATTCAATGGTTGCAGTGGACTTACCGGAACTATACCAGCGGATTTATTTGGTCGTGTTGTAAATGGTGTATATCATGGTATTTCGGGTACCCCAACAGATGCTATGTTTGCTGGTACATTCTGGGAATGCAGTGGGCTTACCGGATCTATACCAGCAGACTTATTTGGTCGTGTTGTAAACGATGTTTATTATGGTATTTCTGGCACACCGGCAAATAGTATGTTTAATGGCACATTCGGTGGTTGTGGTGGCCTGACCGGACCTATACCAGCAGACTTATTTGGTCGTGTTGTAAATGATGTTTATTATGGTATTTCTGGTGCACCAGCATATGCTATGTTTAATGGTACATTCCGTGGTTGTGGAGGCCTTACCGGAACAAATATTCCAGATTCAAATAATTCTGATATGAACTATGCAATACCGCCAACATTATTTGGTAATATATCTGGCGCCCCGACAGAAAGTATGTTTTCTGGTACATTCTCTGGTTGCAGTGGTCTTACAGGATCTATACCAGCAGACTTATTCAGCGGTATATCTGGCACACCAACAAAATGGATGTTTGCTAATACATTCTCTAGTTGCAGTGGTCTTACAGGATCTATACCAGAGAATTTATTCAGTGGTATTTCGGGTACACCGGCGGATGGTATGTTTACACAAACATTCTGGGGTTGCAGTGATCTTACCGGCTCTATATCACCAACATTATTTGGTAATATTTATGGTGTCCCAGCAGAGAATATGTTTCATGGTACATTCGTTAATTGCGGTGGTCTTACCAAATTCGGAGATAATACTTATGTTCCGGGGAATTTCCTGAACGGTATCGATGTTAATACTTCTGTTTCAGAACAAGTAAGCTATATGTTCAGTGGCACACAATTGGATAGTACATGTCCGGCCGGCACATATACAAATACACGCGAACAATTCTCTGATGCCGGTAAACCATGGTGTTCGACCTGTCCAGATGGTACATCTTCCATTGCTGGTGCAACCAGTGTAAATGATTGTCTTCCTGCATTCACTATTACATTTAACCTAAATTCTGGTTCTTGGCCAGCGATTGCTGTTGTTCCAGAATCTTATATTGTGACAGATTCTGATATTACGCTTCCTATACCAACCAGAACTGGTTTTTCTTTCGGTGGTTGGTATGATAATGAACAATTTACTGGTGATGCAATTACAACCATTCCATCTGGTTCTACTGGTGATAAAGTATTCTGGGCTAAATGGACCCCTGAATACAAATTTACATTAACTACAACTGAAACAGAGGAAACAAACACTTTCCAATTTTACATATCTGCGGCGGGTACATTCTATGTTGATTGTGGTGATAATGGAACATTGACATCAACCGCAAATGACGTCACGAACAATGATACCATTACACGTTCGGATGTATCCCCTATCACATATACATGTACATGGGATAATGCAACTGCACATACAATACGTTTTGGTGGATCTGCAACGGGGTATAGTACAAGTGGTACAACCGCTGCGGTACGTTTTAATATTAATATCAGTAAGCCATCTAATGATACCAATGCAAAAAAGATATCATCTATATCTGGATCTTTGGGACAAATATTTAGTACCGTTGAAAATCCGTCAACGGGTTCTGGTCAACCAAGATTTTATCAAACATTTTATCGTGCCTCTAATATGACGGGGACGGATGGTGATTATGCATTACCACAAAATTTGTTTGATGGTATTTCTGGTGCACCGGTAAGTTATATATTTTCTGAAACATTCAGAGAATGCAGAGAACTTACAGGACAAATACCATCAACATTATTTGGTGGCATTTCTGGTGCCCCGGCAACTTATATGTTTAATGGTACATTCTATGGTTGTGGCGGTCTTTCTGGAACAGACATTAATGATCCGGACAATCAAGACATGAAATATGCAATACCACCAACGTTATTTAGCAATATTTCTGGCACACCAGCAAATTATATGTTCAGTTCCACATTCAGTGGTTGCGACGGTCTTATCGGATCTATACCAAAGAATTTATTCAGTGGTATTTCTGGTGCACCTGCACAAAATATGTTTGCTAGTACATTCTATAGTTGCAAAGGTCTTACCGGATCTATACCGGCGGATTTATTTGGTCGTGTTGTAAACGGTGTATATCATGGTATTCATGGTGCACCTGCAATCTCTATGTTTGGCTGGACATTTCGCGGTTGCGACGGTCTTACCGGATCTATACCACAGGATCTGTTTGGCCGTGTTGTAAATGGTGAATATCATGGTATTTCTGGTAAACCAGCAAAGGAGATGTTTAGTGGTACATTCTATAATTGTAGCGGTCTTACCGGAACAAACATTGATGATCCGAATAATCAAAACATGAAATACGCAATACCACCAACATTGTTCAGTGGTATTTCTGGTAAACCAGCAGATTCTATGTTTGGTAGTACATTTTCTGGTTGCAGTGGGCTTACCGGATCTATACCCGCAACATTATTTAGTGGTATTCATGGTACACCAGTATGGTATATGTTTGCTGATACATTCAATAATTGCAGCGGACTTAGTGGACCAATACCATCTGATTTGTTCGGGCGTATTGTAAATGGTGAATATCGTGGTATTTTTGGTAAACCGGCAACCAGAATGTTTTCTGGTACATTTTCTGGTTGCAAGGGGCTTACCGGATCTATACCAGCAGATTTATTTGGACGTGTTGATGAAAACAATGTTTATCATGGTATAACTGGTGCGGCGGCAGAGTATATGTTTTGTTATACATTCAATGGTTGCAAAGGTCTTACCGGACCTATACCAGAGAACTTATTTGGACGTGTTGTAAATGGTCAATATTATGGCGTCTCTGGTGCAGCACAATACGGTATGTTTCTTAGTACATTCGAAAATTGCATCGGATTAAACGGGGTTGGTGATAACACCTATGTTCCAGGAACTTTCTTAGATAAAATAAATAATTCTTCCGGTGTATGGCTGACAAGGGATATGTTCTATGGTACACAATTGGACGATATTTGTCCGGCTGGTACATATGACAGCACACGTACACTATTCAGTAATGCTGGTAAACCATTGTGCACACCATGTCCAGATGGAACATATTCTGTTGCTGGTGCAACTGCTTGTGTTTCTGCGGCCACTATCGAATTTAATCTGAACAACGGTTCTTGGCCGGCTGGTGCCGTTATACCTGAATCTTATATTATCTCAGATCCCGATATCACACTTGCTACACCAATCAGAACTGGTTTTACTTTCGGTGGTTGGTATGATAACGAACAATTTACTGGTGATCCAATTACAACCATTCCATCTGGTTCTACTGGTGATAAAGTATTCTGGGCTAAATGGAATCCTGAATACAAATTTACATTAACCACAACTGAAACAGATAGTTTCCAATTTTACATATCTGCAACGGGTACATTTTATATTGATTGTGGTGACAATGGTACATTAACATCAACCGCAAATGACGTCACGAACAATGATACCATTACACGTTCGGATGTATCCCCTATCACATATACATGTACATGGGATAATACCACCGCACATACAATACGTTTTGGTGGGGTTGCCACGGGATATAGTACAAGTGGTACAACCGCTGCGGTACGATTTAATGTTAATATTAATGAATACTGGAATGATATAAATGCTGTAAAAATATCATCTATATCTGGATCGTTGGGACAAATATTTGGTACCATTGAAAACCCAACAGTTGGTTCTGGTCAACCAAGATTTTATTATACATTTTCTTATGCATCTAATATGACGGGAAATGACGGCGATTATGCACTACCACAAAATTTGTTTGACGGTATATCTGGTGCACCGGCAGACTATATGTTTTCTAATACATTCTCGGGTTGCAACGGGCTTTCCGGATCTATACCAGCAACATTATTTGGTAACATTTCTGGTGCACCGGCAGACTATATGTTTTATGGTACATTCGATGGTTGCAGCAGTCTTTCCGGACCAATACCAGAGAGCTTATTTGGTAACATTTCTGGTGCACCGGCAGAATGGATGTTTTCTTATACATTCTCTGGTTGCAGCGGGCTTTCCGGAACTATACCATCGACATTATTTGGTAACATTTCTGGTGCACCGGCAAGTAGTATGTTTAATAGTACATTCTCGGGTTGTAGCAGTCTTACCGGTTCTATACCATCGACATTATTTGGTAACATTTCTGGTGCACCGGCAAGTAATATGTTTTCTTCTACATTCTATGGTTGCAGCGGGCTTTCCGGATCTATACCATCGACATTATTTGGTAACATTTCTGGTGCACCGGCACAAAGTATGTTTTCTGATACATTCTGGGGTTGCAGCAGTCTTACCGGTTCTATACCATCGACATTATTTGGTAACATTTCTGGTGCACCGGCAGACTATATGTTTTCTTATACATTCTCTGGTTGCAGCGGGCTTTCCGGAACTATACCATCGACATTATTTGGTAACATTTCTGGCACACCAGCAGGATGGATGTTTGCTGGTACATTCTCTGGTTGCAGCGGGCTTTCCGAAACTATACCAGAGAACTTATTTGGTAACATTTCTGGTGCACCGGCATGGGGTATGTTTTCTGGTACATTCTCGGGTTGCAGCGGGCTTTCAGGAACTATACCATCGACATTATTTGGTAACATTTCTGGTGCACCGGCACAAAGTATGTTTAATGGTACATTCTCGGGTTGCAGCGGGCTTTCTGGAACTATACCATCGACATTATTTGGTAACATTTCTGGTGCACCGGCACAAAGTATGTTTGAATGGACATTCTCTGGTTGTAGCGGGCTTTCCGGAACTATACCATCGACATTATTTGGTAACATTTCTGGTGCACCGGCAGTTGGTATGTTTTATGGTACATTCTCGGGTTGCAGCGGGCTTTCCGGATCTATACCAGCAACATTATTTGGTAACATTTCTGGTGCACCGGCAGACTATATGTTTTCTAATACATTCAACGGTTGCAGTGGGCTTTCCGGACCAATACCAGCAACATTATTTAGTAACATTTCTGGTGCACCGGCAAGTAGTATGTTTAATAGTACATTTGCTTATTGTAGCGGGCTTTCCGGAACTATACCATCGACATTATTTGGTAACATTTCTGGTGCACCGGCACAAAGTATGTTTGAATGGACATTCTCTGGTTGTAGCGGGCTTTCCGGATTCGGGGATAACACCTATGTTCCGGGGGATTTCTTGAATGGCATTGGCGATGGTACCTCTGTTTCAAATCAGGTAACTAATATGTTCAGTAGCACACAATTGGATAACACATGTCCGGCCGGCACATATACCAATACTCGTGAACAATTCGACAATGCCGGTAAACCGTGGTGTTCAACCTGTCCAGATGGTACATCTTCCGTTGCTGGTGCAACCAGTGTAAATGATTGTCTTCCTGCATATACCGTCACATACAACTGCGGTACTGGTACTGGCGATGCCCCAGAAAATCAAAACGTAATAAATGGGGACAGTTTTAGTCCATCAACAAACACCTGCACTGCACCGAATAAACACCATTTCAATGGTTGGTTGGTTGATGTAGATGGTGAGATATTACCTGCCAATGAACCAGTAACATATAATTATAATTCAAATATAACGTTAACTGCACAATGGGAACCAGAATATCCATTTACACTAACCACAACTAAAGAAACAAACAGTTTCCAGTTTTACATATCTGCGGCGGGTACATTCTATGTTGATTGTGGTGATAATGGTACATTAACATCAACTGCCGGTGACATCACAAACAATGATACCATTACACGTTTGGATACAAGTGGTGTGACATACACTTGTACATGGACAAACAATAACGCACATACAATACGTTTTGGTGGATTCGCAACAGGATATAGCACAAGCGGTACAACCGCTGCGATACGGTTTAATATTGATGTATACTGGAATGACACCAATGTTAAAAAGATATCATCTATATCTGGATCTTTGGGACAAATATTTGGTACTGTTGAACATCCGACAGTTGGTTCCGGTCAACCAACCTTTAGTTACACATTTTACGGCGCCTCTAATATGACCGGAAATGATGGTGTTTATGCGTTACCACAGAATTTGTTTGACGGTATATATGGTGCGCCGGCAAATTATATGTTTTATTATACATTCTATGGTTGCAGTGGTCTTACCGGATCTATACCAGAAAATTTATTTGGTAACCTTTCTGGTACACCTGCAGATTATATGTTTATGAATACATTTATGTATTGTAGAGGTCTTACCGGGACAAACATTCCAGATTCAAATAATCAGAACATGAAATATGCAATACCACCAACTTTATTTAATGGTATTTATGGTAAACCGGCAGATCATATGTTTGTTCAAACATTCGCTGGTTGCAGCAGTCTGACCGGATCTATACCAGAGAATTTATTTAGTGGTATTTCTGGTACACCTGCACAAAGTATGTTTTTTGGTACATTCTCTGATTGTATCGGCCTGACCGGTTCTATACCAGCGAACTTATTTGGACGTGTTGTAAATGATGTATATCATGGTATTTCTGGTGCACCAGCATATGCTATGTTTACTTATACATTCTCTGGTTGCAGCAAACTTACCGGATCTATACCAGAAGATTTATTTAGTGGTATTTCTGGTGCACCCGCAGAGAATATGTTTTGGGGTACATTCGCTGGTTGCAGCAGTCTGACCGGATCTATACCTGCGAACTTATTTGGACGTGTTGTAAATGATGTATATCATGGTATTTCTGGTGCACCGGCAGATTATATGTTTGCAAGTACATTCTCTGGTTGCAGTGGTCTGACCGGAACTTATATTTCTGATCCGGATAATCCAGACATGAAATATGCAATACCACCAACATTATTTAATGGTATTTCTGGTGCACCGGCACAAGGTATGTTTTCTAATACATTCACTGGTTGCAGCGGGCTTACCGGATCTATACCAGCAGACTTATTCAGTGGTATTTCGGGTACTCCAGCAGAGGGTATGTTTTGGGGTACATTCCAGGATTGCAGTGGTCTTACTGGATTTGGAGATAATACATATGTTTCTGGAGATTTCCTGAGCGGTATCGAAGATAATACAACTATTTCAAATCAGGTAATCTATATGTTCGGGAGTACACAATTGAACGATATATGTCCATCAGGTACGTATAATAGCACACGTACACAATTCTCTGATGCTGACAAACCATGGTGTTCAACCTGTCCAGACGGAACAACTTCTGTTGCTGGTGCAACCAGTGTGAATGATTGTGCTCCTGCATACACTATTACCTTTAACCTTAACAATGGTTCTTGGCCGGCTGGTGTTGTGGTACCTGAATCTTACATTGTGACTAATTCTGATACTATGCTTCCTGTACCAACCAGAACTGGTTTCACTTTCGGTGGTTGGTATGACAATGAACAATTAACTGGTGATGCAATTACAAACATTCCATCTGGTTCAACTGGTGATAAAGTATTTTGGGCAAAGTGGAAGACCGTCGAATATAAATTTACACTAACCACAACTGCAACAAACAGTTTCCAGTTTTACATATCTGCGGCGGGTACATTCTTTGTCGATTGTGGTGACAATGGTACATTAACATCAGATGCGAATGACGTCACAAACAACGATACAATTACACGTTTTGATATAAATAGTGAACTATATACGTGTACATGGGATAATACAACCGCACATACAATACGTTTTGGTGGTTCTGCAACAGGATATAATACAGATGCTGCGATACGGTTTAATGTTAATATTAATGAATACTGGAATGATACAAATGCTGTAAAAATATCATCTATATCTGGATCTTTGGGACAAATATTTGGCACTGTTGAAAATCCATCAATTGGTTCTAATCAACCAAGATTTAATTCCACGTTTTACGGCGCATCTAATATGACCGGAAATGATGGTATTTATGCATTACCACAAAATTTGTTTGACGGTATTTCGGGCACACCGGCACAAGAGATGTTTTGGGAGACATTCGCTTTTTGCAGCGGACTTACCGGATCCATACCGTCAACATTGTTTAGTGGTATTTCTGGTGCACCAGCAAACAATGTTTTTCAAAGTACATTCTTTGGTTGCACTGGTCTTACCGGATCTATACCAGCGGACTTATTTAGTGGTATTTCTGGTGCACCAGCACATGGGATGTTTAGTACTACATTCTCTGGTTGTAGTGGACTTACCGGATCTATACCAGCAGACTTATTTGGTAATATTTCTGGCACACCGGCAGCTTATATGTTTTCAGGTACATTCTCTGGTTGCAGTGGGCTTACTGGATCTATACCACCGGACCTATTTAGTGGCATCTCTGGTGAACCTGCAGAATGGATGTTTTGGCGTACATTCGAAGGCTGCAACAAACTTAACGGATCTATACCAGCGGACTTATTTAGTGGTATTTCGGGTAAACCTGCCGGTGGTATGTTTGCTGGTACATTCTATGGTTGCAACGGTCTTACCGGATCTATACCAGAGGATTTATTTAGTGGTATTTCGGGTACACCGGCACAAGAGATGTTTACTTATACATTCTTTGGTTGCAGCAGGCTTACCGGGTCTATACCAGCAACATTGTTTAGTGGTATTTCGGGCACACCAGCAGGTTATATGTTTGTTTTTACATTCAATGGTTGCAGTGGGCTTACCGGATCTATACCAGAGGATTTATTTAGTGGTATTTCGGGTACACCAGCACAAGGTATGTTTTATGGTACATTCGCTCATTGCAGCGGTCTTACCAGATTTGGGAATAAAACATATATTTCAGGGGATTTTCTAAACGGTATTGAAGATGACACATCTATTCCAGATCAGGTAAGCTATATGTTCAGCAATACACAATTGGATAGTACATGTCCGGCCGGCACATATAATAGTACACGCGAACAATTCTCTGATGCTGACAAACCATGGTGTTCAACATGTCCAGATGGTACATCTTCTGTTGCTGGGGCAACCAGTGTAAATGATTGTGCTCCTGCATACACTATTACCTTTAACCTTAACAATGGCTCTTGGCCAGATGGTATTGTAGCACCGGAATCTTATATTGTGACAAATTCTGATACTATGCTTCCTGTACCAATCAGAACTGGTTTTTCTTTCGGTGGTTGGTATGATAATGAACAATTAACAGGTGATGCAATTACAACCATTCCGTCTGGTTCTACTGGTGATAAAGTATTCTGGGCAAAGTGGAAGACCGTCGAATACAAATTTACATTAACCACAATTGAAACTGACAGTTTCCAATTTAATATATCTGCGGCGGGTACATTCTTTGTCGATTGTGGTGACAATGGTACATTAACATCAGATGTAGATGATGTCACAAATAATAATACCATTACACGTTTGGATACAAATGGTGTATTATATACATGCAAATATATGTTCGACACTGCACACACAATACGTTTTGGTGGTTCTGCAACAGGATATAATACAGATACCGCTGCGATACGGTTTAATATTAGAAACAATGCAACAAAGATATCATCTATATCTGGGTCTTTAGGACAAATATTTGGTACCGTTGAAAACCCATCGAATGGTTATTCTGGCCAACCAAAATTTAATTATACATTTTCTGGTGCATCTTATATGACAGGAACAGATGGCGATTATGCCCTACCACAAAATTTGTTTGATGGTATATATGGTGCACCAGTAAGTAATATGTTTAAAGGTACATTCAATGGTTGCAGTGGGCTTACCGGATCTATACCACCAACATTATTCGGTCGTGTTGTAAATGATGTATATTATGGTATTTCTGGCACACCAGCAAGTAATATGTTTAATGGCACATTCTCTGGTTGCAGCAGTCTGACCGGTTCCATACCAGCTGACCTATTTAGTGGTATTTCTGGTACACCGGCAGTGAATATGTTTGCTAGCACATTCTCTGATTGTATCGGCCTGACCGGTTCTATACCATCAACATTATTTAGTGGTATTTCTGGTACACCGGCAAAAGGTATGTTTACTTATACATTCTCTGGTTGCAGCGGTCTTACCAAATTTGGAGACAACACTTATATTCCAGGGAATTTCTTGAACGGTATCGATGATAATACTTCTGTTTCATATCAGGCAGAAGGTATGTTCAGCGACACACAATTGGACGATATCTGTCCAGCTGGCACATATGCTGATACACGCGAACAATTTAACGATGCCGGTAAACCATGGTGTTCACCCTGTCCAAATGGGGGATATTCTGCCGCAGGTGCAACCAGTGTAAATGATTGTATCCCTGCATATACTATCACCTTTAATCTTAAAAATGGTTCTTGGCCAGCGATTGCTGTTGTTCCAGAATCTTATAGTGTGACAGATTCTGATATTACTCTTCCTGTACCAATCAGAACAAATTATATATTCGGTGGTTGGTATGATAATGAACAATTTACTGGTGATGCTATTACAACCATTACAGCTGGTTCTACTGGTGATAAAGTATTCTGGGCTAAATGGCTGTGTCCAGAAGGTTATTTTGCTCCTGATAATGTTGATAATATGTGTTTTCCACATGTATTGCATATACGAGATGAGTTGTTATACATGAAATCAGAAAAATCTACAACACCATCTTTGACCATAAGAATGGGTGACGATACATTCTATGCGAATATGACCACAACACAAACACCTATGACTTACGGTTCAGAAACATACCTTAAAGTCAGATACAACGGCCAAGTCTATTATGTCTGTGATGATACTGTGTATGCACATTAACAATAAATAATACCTTAAATTTCAACATATCGCAAACACAATACAGCAAAATTCTCACGATTGGTGCACAGCCGATAAATTTGCAAAAAACGAATACTTTTTAATATATTTTTACATCCAAGTTTGTTTATTGTTTTTCAAGATAATTACAAATTCACATATGTTTTATAAATACAAAAATATATTGACTTGGGTTGCTAATTTTTTCTACAATCAAAACAGCACAACTATTGTGTGGGGGATAAAAAACTTTAATTACTGGTGTCCGAGGGGACAAAAAACACCTCTAACGGCACTTGTATAATTATAAGAGCGTTTTTTGTTATTGCTATGTGATTAAAAACATAGAGAAAGGAGAAAAAATGAGTCAAGATTTACGTCTTTATTCTTTGTCATTACTGATTGTTTTGATGTTATGGACTGTACCATCACATGCAGACTATGGCGAAGGCGCAGGCTGTCCCGTACTTGCCGTACCGGTAATGCTGGACGATGGTGATATTTGGCATACAGATGAAGACTCTGACGATGGTGGGCTAGATTATCGTGATTTATATCCTGTTTCTGGAACAAGTATATCTGCTAGTGGTGGACAAGATGGTTATTATGATGATTGTTCTTTGTCTGTTGGTTCTGGCACATATTACGATGGTGCAAATCACTTGTGGGTATTGGATGAAAATTTGACTTGCGATTATTCCCAAGAAGGCGGTGATTTTAGAACAGGAACGGATTATTAAAAAACTATGTTTACGCATCAAATACAATATCACAAAACATTAAATCCAAAAATTTGGTTGCCTGATAACACTATGGATCCGGCTGTTCGTCGTGTAATAATTTCGATTGCGGCAGATTTCATTGATTATATGCACGCGATTGGGTTTCAAATTAATCGGGACGACATATTAGATATTGTGATATATGGATCAAACGCAAACTATTTTTATGACAAATCCAGCGATATCGATGTTTATATTTTAGCAAACCTTGACGATATCCAAGAAAAATACAAAGAAATTGACTTTTTCACACTTTATAAATCGCTATTACACACATGGCGTCGTCAATTTAAATTACAGATTCGCGGCCTGCACATTGATTTATCGTTAGAAAATGTAAACAAACCGAAACATGGACCGGGCTGGTGGCGTTCAGGACCTGCGTATTCAATAATCCACAACAAATGGATACATAAATTGGTGCGATTGGACGAAAAAACAGTTCGTGAATATCGTCGATTAGCCCGACAAAAGGCCAAAGAAATTTTGAATCAGGCACGCGAAGTTATCGCATCTAATGGTCGTTTAGATGAATTCGTACACCATCAACAGAAATTGCGTGATGACACGATGCGTAACAATTGCCCGCAACCATTGATACCAGAAACAATGGCATATAAAATGCTGCGTGGATCTGGATTATTCAGGCGATTATTAATGACATCGTCCCAACGTCGTGCCATAGCACAGTTCAAAGTGGATTAAAGGTAACAAAAAATGCTAAAACCGTCGTTTTTACATCACATTATAAAATCTTTCATGATGTTCATGAATCTGCTTTGTTTGCAACGAACTAAAATTTATACAAAAACGTTGCATGTATTATGTGTTGTACTAATTTTAGGGGGCTTTACATTATCGACAACAGCATTTGCTGGATCCTACTACGATTGTGACAATATTAACGAATTTCCTATGCGTTTTGCGGGCTGTAAACCTGGCTATTATTACGAAGATTGGCAAACGGCGGATGATTCACTTGGTCCATACGAAGTTGGTGAATGTATTGAATGTCCCAATGGATATACTTGTGCGGGAGGTTTCGCGGGACCACACCGTCAACAACAAGGTTTTGAACCATATGAATATAATGGCGGTGGCAGCACCTATGATTGTGACAAAGGATATTTTCCAATGCGTTTCGCGGGCTGTAAACCTGGCTATTATTACGAAGATTGGCAAGATGCGGATGATTCACTTCATCCAGACGAAGTTGGCGAATGTATTGAATGTCCCAATGGATATACTTGTGCGGGCGGTTTTACGGGACCAGTTATTGGTGAATGTGAAGACCACACAATTACATTAAATACAAATTCTGGCACATTTCCAGTCGTTGTTGTTGTACCAACGGAATATAATACATGTAATTTACCAATATATCTGCCAACACCATTACGTGATGGTTATGTATTCGCAGGTTGGTATGATAATGAACAATTAACTGGTGATGCAATTAGAACTATCACATTTGGTTCAACTGGTGATAAAGTATTTTGGGCTAAATGGGATCATGAATACAAATTTACATTAACTACAACCGCAACAAACTCTTTCCAATTTAATATATCTGCGGCAGGTACATTCTATGTTGATTGTGGTGATAATGGTACATTAACAACAACAGGTGGTAAAAAGTCTGCTGATAATGACATCACAAACAATGATACAATTACACGTTTGAATACAAACGGTAAAACATATACATGCATATGGAGATCTAACGCTGCACATACAATACGTTTCGGTGGATCTGCTACGGGATATAGTACAAATGACCAAACCGCTGCGATACGATTTTATATTGCTGATGATACTAATGCAAAAAAGATATCATCTATATCTGGATCTTTAGGACAAATATTTGGTACTGTTGAAAATCCATCAAATGGTTATTCCGGCCAACCAAGATTTATTGGTACATTTTCTAATGCATATAATTTGAGGGGAAATGATGGTAATTATGCATTACCACGAAACTTGTTTGACGGTATATATGGTGCACCGGCAAGTTATATGTTTTATACTACATTCTCTGGTTGCGACAGTCTTACCGGATCTATACCATCAACGTTATTCAGTGGTATTTCTGGTGCACCAGCACAAGGTATGTTTCATAGTACATTTGCTAATTGCAGTGGCCTGACCGGATCTATACCATCGACACTATTTAGTGGTATTTCCGGTACGCCCGCAATTGATATGTTTTCTTTTACATTCGAAGAGTGTAGTGGTCTTACTGGATCTATACCTGCAGATTTATTTAGCGATATTTCCGGTGCACCTGCAAAAGGTATGTTTGGTTCTACATTCGAGGGTTGCAGTGGTCTTACCGGATCTATACCAGAAAATTTATTCAGTGGTATTTCTGGTGCACCTGCAGACGGTATGTTTGCTGGTACATTCTATGATTGTAGTGGACTTAATGGATTTGGGGATAATACATATGTTCCAGGGGATTTCTTAAATGCTATTGACGATAACACATCTATTTCATATCAAGTAGCATCTATGTTCTACGGTACACAATTGGATGATATATGTCCGGTTGGTACCTATACCAATACACGTGAACAATTCTCTGACGCTGGTAAACCATGGTGCACAGCATGTCCGGATGGAACATCTTCTGTTGCTGGTGCAGATGCATGTGTCCCGGCAGATACTATTACATTTAATCTGAACAACGGTTCTTGGCCAATTGGTGTTATGGTACCGCGCAATTACATTACTGAAAACACACCTATTTCCCTGCCCGTACCTGTACGTGATGACTATGTATTCGCTGGTTGGTATGATAACGAACAATTAACTGGTAATGCGATTACAACCATTCCATCCGGTTCTACTGGTGATAAAGTATTCTGGGCAAAGTGGACTGAATACAAATTTACATTAACCACAACCGAAACAGACACTTTCGAATTTTTCATATCTGCTGCGGGTACATTCTATGTTGATTGTGGGGACAGTGGTACATTAACATCAACCGCGAATGATATCACAAACAATGACACCATTGCACGTTCGGATGTGAACAATGAAATATACACATGTACATGGGATAATACAACCTCACATACAATACGTTTTGGTGGATCCGCAACAGGATATAGCACGGCAGCAGGATTTAATAATACCACTGCAATACGATTTAATAATAATATCAGTAGACCCAATAATGATACCAATGCTAAAAAGATATCGTCTATATCCGGATCCTTGGGACAAATATTTGGTACTGTTGAAAATCCATCAAATGATTATTCTAGTCAACCAAGATTTGGTTACACATTTTCTGGTGCGTTTAATATGACCGGAACCGATGGTGATTATGCGTTACCACAAAATTTGTTTGATGGTATATATGGTGAACCAGCAGAAAGTATGTTTTATGCTACATTTTATGGTTGCAGAAGTCTTACTGGATCTATACCACCAACATTATTTAATGGTATTTCTGGTGCACCTGCAGACGGTATGTTTGGTAATACATTCAATGGTTGCAGAGGTCTTTCCGGATCTATACCAGAAAATTTATTCAATGGTATTTCTGGTGCACCTGCAGATACTATGTTTGCTGATACATTCAATGGTTGCAGAGGTCTTTCCGGATCTATACCAGAAAATTTATTCAGTGGTATTTCTGGTGCACCAACAAATGGCATGTTTATGAATACATTCTCTGGATGCAATAATCTTACTGGATCTATACCATCAACATTGTTTAGTGATATTTCTGGTGCACCAGCAGATGATATGTTTGCTGGTACATTCGCTGGGTGCAGTGGCCTGACCGGATCTATACCAGAAAATTTATTCAGTGGTATTTCTGGTGCGCCAGCTATAGAAATGTTTTATGAAACATTCGCTGATTGCAGTGGGCTTACCGGTTCTATACCAGAGAATTTATTTAGTGGTATTTCTGGTACACCAGCATATTTTATGTTTTATGAAACATTCTATGGTTGCAGTGGCCTGGCCGGATCTATACCAGAGAATTTATTTAGTGGTATTTCTGGTGCACCGGCAGATGGTATGTTTTATGGTACATTCGGTAGTTGCAGCGGTCTTACCGGTTTTTTGGATAATACTTATGTTCCAGGGGATTTCCTAAACGGTATTGATGATAACACATCTGTTCCAAATCAGGTAACAAATATGTTCTTCGACACACAATTGGATAACATATGTCCAATTGGCACCTATACCAATACACGTGAACAATTCAATAATGCTGGTAAACCGTGGTGTTCGACCTGTCCGGATGGCACATCTTCTGTTGCCGGTGCAACCAGTGTAAATGATTGTATTCCTGCATCCAGTATCACATTTAACCTCAACAACGGCTATTGGCCGGCCGGTGTTATAGTACCAGAAAATTACATTACTGAAAACACACCCTTTTTCCTGCCCGTACCTGTACATGATGACTATGTATTCGCTGGTTGGTATGATAACGAACAATTAACCGGTGATGCGATTAGAACCATTCCATCCGGTTCAACTGGTGATAAAACATTCTGGGCAAAGTGGAGGTCTTCTGGATACAAATTTACATTAACCACAACCAAAACAAATTCTTTCCAATTTAATATATCTGCGGCGGGTACATTCTATGTTGATTGTGGTGATTATGGTACATTAACATCAACCGCGAATGATGTCACAAACAATGATACCATTACACGTTCGAATGTAACCGGTAAAACATATACATGTACATGGAATAACACCGCTGCACATACAATACGTTTTGGTGGATCCGCAACAGGATATAGCACAAGAGATCAAACCGCTGCGATACGGTTTAATATTAGTGACACTGATGATACTAACGTAAAAAAAATATCATCTATATCTGGATCTTTGGGACAAATATTTGGGACTGTTGAAAATCCATCAAATGGTTATTCTGCTCAACCAACATTTTATTACACATTTTATAGTGCATCTAATATGACCGGAAATGACGGCAATTATGCATTACCACAAAATTTATTTGATGGTATATATGGAACACCAGCAATTGATATGTTTCATGGTACATTCAATCGTTGCAGCGGTCTTACCGGATCTATACCTGCAACATTGTTTGGTAACCTTTCTGGTGCACCAGCAGATTATATGTTTTATTATACATTCTATAATTGCAGTGGTCTTACCGGATCTATACCATCAACGTTATTCAGTGGTATTTCTGGTACACCAGCAAAAAGTATGTTTGCTTATACATTCTATAATTGCAACAAACTTTCAGGATCTATACCAGAAAATTTATTTAGTGGTATTTCTGGTGCACCAGCATATGGGATGTTTCATGGTACATTCAATCGTTGCAGCGGGCTTACTGGATCTATACCAGAAAATTTATTTAGTGGTATTTCTGGTGCACCAGCATATGGGATGTTTTATACGACATTTGGTGGTTGCAGAGGCCTTACCGGAACAGACATTGATGACCCGAACAATCCAGGTACGAAATATGCAATACCACCAACATTATTTAGTGGTATTTCTGGTGCACCAGCACAAAGTATGTTTCAAAATACATTCTACGATTGCAGCGGGCTCACCGGATCTATACCAGAGAATTTATTTGATGGCATATCTGGTGTACCAGCAACTGAGATGTTTCGTGGTACATTCATGAATTGCGGTGGTCTTACCGAATCTATACCAGAAAATTTATTTAGTGGTATTTCTGGTGCACCAGCATAT
>Ga0310690_10000390_pt1 | contig 97446 bp, 101 predicted proteins | sample AusTroGonzalo_MG_2_FD_207661 | JGI IMG/M metagenome (GOLD analysis project Ga0310690, IMG submission 207661) | Bovine rumen microbial communities from tropical cattle in Woodstock, Queensland, Australia - Gonzalo_04 (v2) (version 2) | ecosystem: Host-associated > Mammals > Digestive system >...
CCCGCAGGGCGGTGCGTAGTCACGGGTTGCGTTTGCGCAGGCAAATGCAAGCAGGTGACGAAGCACTACGATGGCGACGTAGAAATCTTTGATTTCACAGGAGCCTACAGCTCGAGCGGAAAGGTTAGGATGATTGCGTTAGCTTTTGTTTTATGCAACTTTCAGAGTACCGGAAGCGGTAACAAGACTAGAGGGAATAACCAAAGGTCTTGAGGACAAGTTTCTTGGTGACCAATCGTAAGGAAACCACCCGTTCCCATCCCGAACACGGTCGTAAAGACTTACAGAGGTGAAAATACTTGGCGGGCCACCGCCTGGGAAGATAGCACGTTGCCAAGATCTAATTTAAACAAAAGCGAGAATTGATGGATTTCAATTTTCGCTTTTTTGCTTTGTTTTGTTTGCAATTCTCGCTGGGAAACCACCCGCCTCTCAGGAAAACGTGACATTTAGTCACCTTTCCCTTCGGCAGAGTCATCCCGAACACGGTCGTAAAGACTTACAGAGGTGAAAATACTTGGCGGGCCAGGGGTAAATTTACTGTCTAGTAGTGATGACTACAAACTCGGAAGTTATTTACGTGCGTAGCACCCTGGAAAGATAGCACGTTGCCAGCATCTAAATTTCAAAGACCTTAAACTTTAATTAGATAATTAGTTTAAGGTCTTTTCAATTTGATGTGGTCTTGCTCGTTCGCATTAAACGTGTCTGCGGTTTTTCTTTTCAGAAACTTCGTTTCTTCCAAAGAAAAGACCTCCGCACTCTGCTCGCAGGTCGCTCGAACTCGGGCAGGTTTTGGACAACCTGCGGCGAGTTCTCACTATATAGCAACAGTCGGTTTGAGGATTTTTAACAAAGATATTGAGGATTATAAAATATATGGTTCTATTATTCTGTTACTTTGGTTAAATTCACACCCAAATTATTAATAAAACTTGTAACTATAAAGGAAGTTTCAATCTGTCCAAATTCCCCTAATTTATTATTAATTTCTTTATATTCCTCCATTGACCTCACACAAACTTTTATCAAAAAATCATTTTTGCCTGATACCCTCAAAACCTCTGAAACTTGGGAATAGGCTTTAAGCATTTCTACAATTACCTGTTCTTTTGGAGTGTATGCACCGATGCAGCTTAAAGCAATTATTGCATTAATAGGATATCCTAATTTTTCATCATCAAGTTCAACTGTATATTTTTTTATAATTCCAATGTCTTCCATTTTTTGTATACGTTCTTTAATAGAAGTTGAATTCATTCCAATTATTTGCCCAATTTCTGTATAAGACATTCTCGCATTTTCTTGTAATAAACCTAAAATTTGAAGCGAAACGTTATCGATATTATATTTATCTTGAAAATTATGCATAAAATTATAAAAATTCCTTGAATTTCGAGTTATTTCTCAATTAATAACTTGATTATAATATAAACATTTGGATGGTAAATGTATTTTAATAGTGTTGTTAACAAATGAGAGGAAAATATCTATGAAAATTGAAAACAATTATACTAACTTTAATACAAACAACAAACTGAAATATTTACCACGATTCGGACACGCATACATAGATATGCGTTCTTTGAACACAATCTACCAAAATAAACCAATTATTAAAGCATTAAAAGAACAAAATACACCCTTGAGAAAATTTATTAATGAGGTTATTAATACAAAAGAATTTGAAAATAATATGGGAGATTGTTTTATAAAAATCAGTCATGATAGATTTCCTGTAGAAGGGTGGACTTTTTCCGAAACAGATATTATACAATTTTTATTTCCTAAAAAAATTGAGCAGGCAAGAAAAATACTGATAGATGAGATAGAGCAGACTGAGTTTGATTCAAGGGAATATATAAATATAGCATTGAAATCACAAGCAAAAAATATGTTACCATCATGGGCAGAAAAAGAGGGGGCTTTTTGTACAATGTTTAATGATGGAAGTCGTATGTTTGATTATGATTATGAGCCAACACATAAAGAACTCGCAGAATATATGAAAAGTGATGAAATTGTAAAAGATTTAAAAAAACGCATTGAATATATGGCAAGTAATATCTAAATACAATATTAGTGTCAATAATAGGACAAAAAGTGCAAATATACGGTCATTTTTATTACCAAAACCGGACATTTCGGACATTTTAACTCAACCGACTTCCGACCAAACAAAATCGCTAATGTTTACTAAAATTAGCAACATTGCCGATTAAATATATTTGCCTTTTCCGACCAAATGTCCTGTTAAAAGGTACTCACCTCTTTATTCCACAACTTTTGACAAAAAAAATAAGTCCGACAAGCGGACTTATTCTTTTTGTATATGGCGGGAACGACGAGGCTCGAACTCGCGACCTCATGCGTGACAGGCATGCGCTCTAACCAAACTGAGCTACGCTCCCATGTCGTGGTCACTTGTTTAATATAATATGCTAAAAAATTTTTTGCAACAATCTGTTTTATTAAGCATATAAATTGCCAAATAGCTAATTAAATTCTGGTTTTTAATATTAACCCCTTTACCCCTTTACCCCTAAAATTTCTTTAAATGGGCATAAGAAGCATCCATTGCTTTTTTGCCAAGTTTGCCAAAATCTATCGTATACATTGTGCTTTCACCAATTTGAATAACATCTGTTATGTGTCCGACTCCGAGTTTTTCGTGAAATACTCTCTCTCCGACATTAAAATAATACTGTGTGGCTGTATTTTTAAGTTCTCTGGCTCTCGCTGCAGCTTCTTCCATCTCTTGTCTTTGGCGGTCACGTTCTTCTATTTGTTTTTTTATTTTATTATTTTCGAAAAAGGCCTTTAATTTTTCTTCTTCTTTTTCTTTGTTTATAGGATTTTTCTTTATAAAAGCACGCGAGGGGGACTTTTTGACAATCTCTGTGCTTTTATTTGGTACGGAATTATATTTATTCATTGATGGTGCAACAAAATTTTTCCCAAATCCTGTGCCGTTTTTAATCTGTTCGTCCTGATAATTAGAACTTATGCTGTTATTTTTATAACTATCCCTGTTTTGGATTGATTTAACTGCTCCTGTAAATGTACTTCTTGATGAATATATATTTTCTGTAGATTCTTCCAGTTCAAGCAAGTTTGAAGGAATTTCGTCAATAAAACGGCTTGGAGAATAATATTTATATTCACCCCACATTTGACGACGTTTTGCCGTTGTCATGTAAAGCTTATCTTTAGCTCTTGTTATTCCTACGTACATTAAACGACGTTCTTCCTCGAGTTCAGATGGAATATTCATCGTTCTTGCAGACGGGAAAATACCTTCGTCGCAGCCTGCAATATATATTATCGGGAATTCCAAGCCTTTCGAAGAGTGTAAGGTCATTAAGGTTACATTATTTGCAATTTCGTCCATTCCGTCAATATCCGAAACCAGTGAAATCTGAGCCAGAAATTCTCCCAAAGTGTTATCCAATTCTTCCGGTTCAAATTCATTAGCAACATTGACCAATTCCTGAAGGTTTTCAATACGTGTCTGATCTTCATCTGTACCTGACAACTGGAGTTCATGCAAATATCCGCTTCTTTCCAATACAAGTCCGAGAAATTCCGGTAAATTATACTTAGGCTGTGCTTCCTGAAATTTTATTATCAATTCGGCAAAGTTTTTGAGTTTTGACGTTGTGCCGGATTTTAAGGCTTCGATATTTTCGGATTCCAATATAGCTTTAAATAAACTGATGTCTTGTTTGTCAGCATAATCTTGCAGGTGCTTTAAAGTTGTTTCGCCTATAGCACGTTTCGGAACATTGATTATTCTGCGCAGCGATTGTGAATCATCAATGTTGTATATCAATTTCATGTAAGCTATAGCATCTTTTATTTCTTTTCGGTCATAGAATTTAAGTCCGCCGTAGATCCTGTACGGAATTCCTTGTGCAATCAGGGCTTCTTCAAGTGCACGGGATTGGGCGTTCGTTCTGTATAAAATTGCGAACTGGTTATAATTTTCCGAGGTTGAAACAATTGAATTTACTATATAATTTGCCTCATCAGCTTCATCTTGTGCTTCATAAAAAGTAATTTTTTCTCCATCGCCTTTTTGTGAATAAAGGACTTTATCCACACGTTCTTCATTGTTTTCAATAACTGAATTCGCTGCATTTAAGATATTTGAGGTTGAGCGGTAATTTTGTTCCAATTTAACAACTTTTGCATTCGGGAAATCCTTTTGGTAGTTAAGGAGTATTCTGAAATCTGCTCCTCTCCAGCTGTATATTGATTGGTCTACATCACCGACCACGCAAAGCGAGCGTTCTGCCGGTACAAATGTATCTAAATTAGTATATAAAGCATTAACCAGTTTATATTGTGCAAGGTTTGTGTCCTGATATTCATCAACGAGAATATGTTGAAATTTGTCATAATATTTTTTTCTGACTTCCGGATTTTGTTCCAAAAGTTTTACGGTCAAAAGTAACATGTCATCAAAATCTATTGCATTATTATTGTTGAGGGCATCTTCGTATGCTTCAAAAACACGTGCAATATTTTGTGTTTTAAAATCTTTTGCAAATGTTGCAAAACTGAAAGCATCTTGCATCTTGTTTTTTGCATTTGAAATTATTGTTTTTATGAGCTTTGGTGCATAAATTTTATCGTCCAGATTCAGTTTTTTAATACATTGTTTTATTATTGCAAGCGAATCGGTTTCGTCATAAATGGTAAAATTTTTATCGAGCTTTTTACCCGACTGGAATGAATAATGTTCAATATCTTGTCTCAGAATTCGTCCGCAAATACTGTGGAATGTACCTACCCACATATATTTAATAACGTTTTCTCCCAATATGGAAGCCAGTCTTTCTTTCATTTCTTTTGCAGCTTTATTGGTAAAGGTTACAGCAAGAAACTTACCGGAAATTGCGCCATGTTGAATCATATATGCAATCCGTGTCGTAAGCACTCTAGTTTTACCGCTTCCGGCGCCGGCTAGAATGAGCAAAGCACCTTCTGTGGTCGTTGCGGCATCACGCTGTTCAGCGTTAAGTTTTTCTAAAATATTTTCCATTCCCTATTCCCAAATGTCTGATTTTATGATATTATAATTCAGCATACACAAAATAAATAACATTTGCAATTGATAAAAGGGTGGTAAAATGATTGAAACTTTTGATTCTATAGATGAAGAACAGCAGCAGCCATCGATAATGGTACCGGTGGATGATAATTTAGATGTCGCTGACAGTTCTCCCGATACCATTGATGAACTGGCAATGGAGCTTGCTACAATAAAGCAACCAGCCAAGAAAATTGCAATAATTGGTTCAAGAAATCTTGCAATTACACACCAGCAAATGATAGAAACTCTTGCAACAGCACTTGTAATGCAAGGAAATACAATTATTACATCAGGCGGTTCCTCAGGTACGAATGCTGCAGCTATCCGTGGTGCTATGAAATCAAATCCGGACAAGTTAAAAGTTATTCTTCCTCAAACAATCGGTCAGCAGCCTTCAGATGTTCAAGACCAGCTTATCGGTGTTCCGAATATTATTGAACATTCCGACAGAGCAATGATGACTTTAGCTGATGCATCAAGAGTTTGCAACAGAGAAATTATTGATGATTGCAATCAGATGATTTGTTTCTTGTCACATACAAGTAAAACCCTTCATGGCGCAATTGAATATGCCGAAGAAAATCATAAAGTTGTTACTGTATTTTATTTAGACTAGTCTGGGTTGAATTATGGATTTGATTAAGAAACTCACCGGGAAAAATCCTTCGGAGTATGAACCTATTGCAAAAGCGATGATTGATAATTCCGACTTGGAGTTATTTAAAAAGCTAGTCGAGCAAGATAGCTTTTTGTTTGATTTTATTAAAGATAACGTGGCGAAGAGGATACAAAGAGCTTGCAATAAAGACAACTATTTAAATCTTTTGGATTTTTTAAGTGTATATTCGTCTTCTTATGATACTGTAATAGCTGAAATTTTGCATGAATTCGGCGGTGATGCTGTATTTGTGAGAATGAAAGATTTATTCTTAAACGGTGATGATTCGCAAAAAGCTTATGCGGTTAAATATTTTTCTTTTGTTGATTCGGAAAAAATAAAGGAATTACTTCCTCAGATTAGGATTGCAGCTAAATCAGATTATGAGCCGTTATCATTTAATTCTATCGAAATTCTGTCGGTATTGCATGATGAAGTTTTGAAAAATGAAGCTGTTATACAGCTTTCTTCTAATGATGAATTTGAACAGTATAATGCGGTTAAATTTCTGGTATCATACGGAGCAAAAGACTGTTTGCAACAAATTCTTGAAGTTATGAAAAAATCAGGTCTTGCAGAAAATATTGCTTCTGAAGTACCTTATTTGGTATCGATTAATGAACTCTTAGAAACAGATTATGAAAACGGTCTTTTAGTGCTGGCTAATATTGTCAATGCAATACCGGAAATAATTTCACCTTCAATTGCCTGCGGGTATGATATCTATAATGCGATTGAATACATTTTATCTAAACCGATAGACAGTGCCTCTGCCGTTGTTTTAAGAATGGCTAAAGATAAATTTAAAGAACTTACCGAAAACGACGAATATCTCTTTGATTGTGATAAAAATACAAAAGAAGAGTTTAGTTCAATAAATAAAATTTTAACCCCGTTAAACACTTCAAAATTAAACAGTTATCTTTATGATGAATTGTACGAAGACAGCGATTTTGTATTCTTTGCACTTGATTATGTTGATGAAATTGAAGAGCTTGAAACCCTGTTGGAAGGAAATAATCAAACCCTTATTCTAAAGGTGCTTACGATAATGAAAGAAAAAGGGCTTCTTGATTCCAGACACAAAGAAATCGCACTTAATAATATTACAAATTCTGATATAAAAAATATCGTAAATGTTATGTAACTATTAAAATTGGTTGCGTGCATTTTAATGCACGAAATGTAATAAACAAATTTATTCGTAATTTAATTCATCAATTTTGTATTTGTTATCAAAATTACACCAATTTTCTTCATACCAATCATTTTTAATAAATTTTCTAAATGATGAATATGTCCAATCTTTTGGAGCAATATTATAATGTTTCATAGGATTAAAATGAATATAATCAGTATGCCTAAATAAATCTTTTTCATCTCTAATTATATGGTCGTAGTATCTTCTTTGCCAAACGCCTTTTTCATGGCGTTTTATCGCTGATTGTGAAATTTTTTTGTAAATATATTCATCTGAAATATGAGAAGAAAAATAATATTTTATTAATCTTATTACTTGTGGTACTTCCTTGGATTTTTCAGTGCTGATTATTAAATGACAATGTTCTTTTAAAACAACAATAGCAAAAATATCAAATGATAATTTGCTCTTTGCATGTTTTAAGCTTTCTTTGAATAAATCTATATTAGGAATTAATATTTCTCTGCGATTATATGTAACAAACGTTATAAAAACATATTTTTGTTGGTTGTTAAAATATCTTCTGAATATAGCCATATTCTGATATTAGCATAAATATTCGTGTATTAAAGTGCACGCTACAAACTATTTTTTAATCGTTCTCCTTGCTTTTTACGGTATAATGATTCTATGATTTATTTAGATGCGGGTACAACATATTCAAAAATAATAAGCGATAAAGCCTGTTTTGACAAGGATTTTTATGTTAAAGAAAAAGACGGGTTATACTATTACATAGTTCCATCAGGAATAATTAAAACAATGAAATTTACTCCTGACCGTTCCTGCGGACATATGTCGGAAGCATCTGAAAATGAAATTGTTGCACTTGCGCTTGGTGCAAAAAAATTAGTTGATATAAAAGATGCGACAATTCTTGATTTAGGAAGCCGAGATGCGAAATGGATAAGGTTCAAAAACGGTAGATTTTATGATATGGATTGGAATACTTCCTGCGCAAGCTCAACAGGTGCAACAGTTGAGATGTTACTGAAATTTTATGATGTTAAGTCAGAAGATTTGTGTTTCAATACCGAAAAATTTAACGTAACCTGCGGGATTTTCGGTATGGAAAAGATAATGGACTCCATTTCAAAAGGTGATAAACCTAAAGTCGCAATATCAAAATTTGTTCACGGAATTGCATATAACGCCTGGAATTTCGCAAAAAGGCCTGACAAAATTTATCTTTCAGGCGGATTTTGTGAGAATAATTGTCTTGTAGGCTCACTTTCCAATTACTGTGATGTAGAATTATTAGGACGATTTGTTCTTTGCGAAGGTTTAATGTAAAAACTACGATTTTTATAAAAATCGTGTTGTTAAAATAAAAAGTTACATTTATTCACAAAAAATCACTGAATGTTTTACATTTACCCGATTTATGTGTATAATTTTTTAAGTGTAAATTTTACAATAGAGTGAGAAAATAAATGGCATTAAACTTTCAAGATTTGATTTTAAACCTGTCAAGATTCTGGTCAGACTACGGATGTATTATTCAACAGCCTTATGATATTGAAAAAGGTGCATCAACCATGAATCCTGCAACTTTTTTAAGAGCATTAGGCCCTGAACCATGGCAAACAGCTATGGTTGAGCCCTGCAGACGTCCTACAGATGCAAGATACGGTGAAAATCCTAACAGATTAGGACATTATTTTCAGTATCAGGTTATCTTAAAACCTTCTCCGGATAATGCGCAGGAATTGTATCTTAAAAGTTTGGAAGCTATGGGAATAGATTTATCCAAACATGATGTAAGATTCGTCGAAGACAATTGGGAATCTCCTACGCTTGGCGCTGCAGGTGTAGGCTGGGAGGTTTGGCTTGACGGAATGGAAATCACCCAGTTTACATATTTTCAGCAAGTCGGTGGTCTGGAAGTTAAACCGGTTGCTTTGGAGATTACTTACGGGCTTGAAAGAATTGCAATGTACATTCAGAATAAAGAATCCGTATTTGATATTATGTGGAACAATACATTAAAATACGGAGAAATTTACCTTCAGAATGAAATTGAACAATCGAAATATAATTTTGAATATTCTGATGCGGAAAGACTTTTCGGGCTCTTTGATGCATATCAGAAAGAGGTTGATAATTGCGTTAATGCTGAACTCGTACTTCCTGCTTATGATTACGTATTAAAGTGCTCACATACATTTAACTTGCTAGATGCACGAGGAGTTATAAGCAAAGACGAGCGAATTAACTTTATTAACCGAGTGCGAACGATGGCATCTGCTGTTGCAAAATTGTACGTGGAACAGCGTGAAAAACTCGGATTCCCGTTATGCAAATAAAAAAGTGAATTGTATAAAGGAGATTTAATGAAAACTATTCCGATTGCATGTGTAGGCAGTGGTAACACGCAAAATGCTATGCTTAGAGAGTATCTCAGACAAAGTATTAAAAATACAAAAGGCCTTGTCTTTATACCTCAGGAACTTAAACAAAGAACAATAGAAGAATTGCTTGCTGAAAGAATTGAAAAGGAAAACGCTGAAATTTTGGAAACAATAAAACAAATTAATGAAGAAATATTTGGTACGAAAAATTCAACACAAGACGAAAGGCAATAAATGGCACTATTACAAAATCTGATAAAACGTAAAAATCTTGACGAAGCTATTTCAAATGCACAAAAAGGCGGTTTGGAAAAAACATTAGGTGCCTGGGATTTAATTATTCTTGGTGTAGGTGCAATTATCGGTTCGGGTATTTTTGCAATAGTTGGTGTTGCAGCTGCAGGCGAAAGCGGTGCCGGGCCGGCATTAATTGTTTCAATGGTAATTGCTGCTATTGCGTGTGTTTTTTCTGCACTCTGTTATACCGAATTTGCTACGATGATACCTGTTGCCGGTGGTGCGTATATGTATACTTTTGCAACATTGGGCGAATGTATGGCTTGGCTTATCGGTTGGATTTTAATGCTTGAATATGCTATCGGTTTTATTGCTGTTGCTTGTGCATGGACAAACCATTTTATGCAATTTATCAAAGGTTTTTCAAATATACTTCCTGCTTGGTTTGTTAATCCTCCGGCGTGGCTCATAAATGATTACAGGAGTGCGGTAAATTTATACAATGCACAGGGAATTGACTATCACAGCGTGATTCCGTCTTTTGCTGGAATCCCTTTTTGTATAAATCTTCCCGCAATAATAATGATAATTTTAACAACCTTGATTCTTATAAAAGGAACAAAAGATTCCGCAAAAATGACCGCTATAATGGTTGCTGTAAAACTCGGAGTAATCGGGCTTTTTGTATTTGCGGGAGCATTTTTTATTAAACCTGAGAACTGGACTCCATTTGCACCGAACGGTTTGGAAGGTGTATTTATGGGTGCATTTATAATATTCTTTGCATATATCGGTTTTGATGCTCTTGCGACAGCTGCTGAAGAATGTAAAAATCCGCAAAAGGATTTACCTATAGGTATTATAGGTTCTTTAGCGGTTACGACAATTGTCTATACTCTAGTTGCTCTTGTTCTGACAGGGCTTCAGCCTACCAGCGGAGTCCCGATACCGGAAGGACTGTTAAAAGCGCCTATGGCATTTGCAATGTCAGCTATTAAAATGGATTGGGCGGCAGGATTGATTTCAATCGGTTCACTTGCGGGCTTGACATCTGTTTTAATAGTTCTTCATATGGCATCTACAAGGGTTCTTTATGCAATGAGCAGAGATAACTTTTTACCAAGAGTTTTTCAAAAAATGCATCCGAAATTTAATACACCGCATATTTTGACATTAACGGTCGGTATTGTCGGGGTTTTGGGAACTCTTGTTCTGGATTTGAATGTTGCGGCATCACTTTGCAATTTTGGTACTTTTACTTCTTATATAATTGTATGCGCTGCAATTCTTATATTACGAAAACTTGAACCGGACAGAGAACGTCCGTTCAAAGTTCCTTTCTGCCCGTTATTTCCTGTTTTAGGAATCCTATGCTGCGGCGGATTGATGGCATACTCAATGATTGTTGCAAAAGGAGAGTCTGCAATATTGTCAACAGAATTATTCCTTGTTTGGGTTATAATGGGAATACTTATTTATGCCGGATACGGATATAATAAAAACAGAAAAGCCGAATTATCACAAATAAAAGAAAAATAGTGTAAGATGGAAAAGTTAAAAAATATAATAAAAAATATTGCTGAAAGGCGTTCTCCTCAAGAGTTGATTGATGAGGGAGTAAATTCAGAGTTAAAAAAGACTTTGAATGTATTTGACTTGATTGTAATAGGAATAGGTGCCGTTGTCGGAACCGGAATTTTTACAATTATTGGTTCTGCAATTATAGGTAGTACTGATGGGCTTGGTGCCGGCTCTGCTGTTGTAATTTCAATGTGTCTTGCTGCAATTGCAAGCGTATTTTCTGCACTTTCATATTCGGAAATAGCGGCAATGATTCCTGTTGCCGGAAGTGCCTATACATACACTTATGCAACCATGGGTGAATTTATGGCTTGGATGGTTGGGTGGATTTTGATGCTTGAATATGCAATAGGTAATATTACTGTTGCAAGTGCCTGGACAGGTTATTTTGTACAGCTTCTTAAAGGATTTAAACATATACTTCCGGCATGGATTGTTAATTATCCGCTGTGGCTGAGGAATGATTATCGTTCTATGTACGAAATTTGTAACAGACAAGGGTTGAATCCTCATGATATGATGCCGTTCCTTCATCTTCCCGGAGGGTGGGAAATCCCGTTGGCAGCTAATTTGCCTGCAATATTTATAGTGCTAGTTTTGACCATATTACTTATAAAAGGAATAAAAGAATCTACAAAAGTTGCTACTATTATGGTTGGTGTAAATTTATTTATAATACTTTCGTTTATTGTAGTCGGAGCTTTTTACGTTCGTCCTGAAAACTGGATTCCGTTTGCACCAAACGGCGTAGAGGGAATATTTACGGGCGCATTTGTAATATTCTTTGCTTATGTGGGTTTCGATGCAATATCTACTGCGGCTGAAGAAACAAAAAATCCGCAAAGAGATTTGCCAATAGCTATTTTAGGAACGCTTATTTTATGTACAGTACTTTATATTTGTGCTGCGCTTGTTTTAACCGGTGTTGTACCGCTCCATTTTATTGACACCCAGGCACCGTTAGCACATGCGATGAGGTTCGTCGGTATTCACTGGTATGCCGGATTAATTTCAGTAGGTGCTTTATGTGCGTTAACTACTGTACTTTTAATTTATCAATTGGGAACGACAAGGATACTTTTTGCAATGAGTAGGGATAATTTTTTACCGAAGTCATTGAATGCTATACATGAAAAATTTAAGACTCCGCATATTATGACATGGATAGCAGGCTTAATTGTTATCATTTGCGGACTATTTATGGATTTAAACATATCAGCAGAGTTGTGTAATTTCGGAACGTTCACATCGTTTATAATCATTTGTATAGCAGTCCTCATATTGAGAAAAACCGAGCCGAACAGAGAAAGACCATTTAAGGTCCCGTTCTGTCCGTGGTTCCCGATATTTGGTATTATAAGTTGTATGGGACTTATGTATTGTAAGTTCAGCGCAAAAGCGACATCGGCTTTGTATTTTATTATCTGGCTTATAATAGGATTTCTAATATACGCACTTTATAGTTACCATGAAAAAAGAAGATGCGAAAAATAAAAAAACTTAACAAATTGTTGCGTGAATAATATTTTGCTGTCAGAATATAAGTTCAAGGGGTAAGTGTGAATGCCGACGTCATATATGTCAAAAAATAAGAATAATAATGCCGAATTATCAGAGCTTATGCCTCAGAATATTGAGGCTGAAGAGGCAATATTGGGAGCGATATTGGTAAGCCCTACTTGTATGAATCGTGTTATTGAGCACATAGGTCCGGAATCCTTCTACAAACCAGCGCACAGATATGTTTATGAAGCAATGCTCCAGTTATACAACAGTGAAACAAAGATTGATATAGTTTCTGTTTCAGATGTTTTAAATATGAATCAGAAGCTTGAATTGATTGGCGGTCGTGCATTTATTAATGATTTGAGTTACAAGACGATAACAACTACTAATGTTGAATATTATGCAAAAATTGTTAAAGAAAAAGCAATAAAACGTTCACTTATTAATGCGGGTTCTGAAATTATAAATTCAGGATATGATCTTAGCCCAGTTGAAGATTCTCTTGATACGGCACAAAAGCTTATATATGATGTTGTTTCTCAAAAGGCATCTTCTGCACTCCTTCCGATAAAAGATTTGGTGTATGATTCTTACTCAAAGCTTGAAGACAGAGCAAAAAATAAAGGAAAATTGACTGGCGTTGCTTCAGGTTTTTATGATTTGGATAACATTTATACGAACGGCTTGCAGAAATCTGATTTGATTATAATTGCTGCAAGACCTGCAATGGGAAAAACTTCATTCGCATTAAATATTGCTCAAAATGTTGCACTAAAAGAAAATGTTCCTGTGGCAATATTTTCTCTGGAAATGTCTAAAGAACAATTAACTCAGAGACTTTTAGGTGCAGAAGCCGAAGTTGATGCCGGAAGAATTAAAACGGGTGATTTAAGTTCAAAGGATTGGGAAAAACTTGCAGTTTCTATGGATAAATTTTCGCAATCCAAAATATACATTGATGATACAGCCGGCTGTACAATTACGGATTTAAGAGCGAAGTGCAGACGTTTGGCGATGGCTGAGAGAGATTTGGGCTTAATTGTAATTGATTATCTTCAGTTAATTGAGGGTTCAAGCAAAGAAGATCGTATGCAGCAAATTTCAGGAATATCCAGAGGATTAAAAATATTAGCAAAAGATTTAAACGTTCCTATAGTTGCATTATCACAGCTGTCACGTGCAGTTGAAAGCAGAAATGACAAACGTCCGATGTTGTCAGATTTAAGGGAATCCGGTTCAATTGAACAGGATGCTGATATTGTAATGTTTATTTATAGGGATGATTATTATAAGACGGCTGCCGATGAAGAAGAAATGACCGAAAAAGCCATGAATAAAGGTGAAGCTGAAATAATTGTTGCTAAAAATAGGAATGGCCCGGTAGGAAGCATTAAATTGATATTCCAAAATAATATTACAAAATTTAAAAATCCTGTAAAAACAACAGATTTTTTTTAGGGGTAAATGATGTCTTTGTTTGAGATTTTCATGCTTGCGCTTGCGTTTTCTATTGATGCTTGTACTGTGTCATTTTCGTACGGAATTTTGCCGTTAGAAAATCCGAAAAAAGATAAATATTTACTTGCTCTTTTTACCGGACTATTTCAGGCAATTATGCCTGTAATGGGTTATTATATTACAACAACAGTGTTAAGTTATATTTCACCTTATTCAAAACACATTGTATTTGGTATATTTCTTATTTTAGGTTTAAAATTCATAAAAGATGCTTTCCGGAATGAAGACAAAAAGCTTTGTATTAAATTGTCTTGTCTTGTATTAATCGGGATTGCAACCAGTATTGATGCTTTTTCGGGCGGAATATCATTAAAATTATCAGGAAATGAAATAATATACCCGGCTTTAATTATAGGGTTAGTTACATTTATAAATTCTGTTCTGGGATTTGAAATCGGCAGAACAACAAGAAAATTACCGATAATGTACATGGAGATTATTGCAGGAATTATTTTAATTACTTTGGGCATAAAAGCCCTGTTCTAGTAATATTCAGTGTAAATGGCTCGGACAGCTTATTGAAAAAAATCGTTTACCGTGTTAAGATTTAACCTGTGGGAGGGTTTATATGCAAGTTTCATCTGTGTTTGAAAACAAATTTTTAACAGTAAATTTTTCAGACATGACATCTGTTGAAAATGAGAATAATTGCAGAACTTGCAAAAAAACAGAATCTATGAGCTCCCATTCAAATTCGTATGATACGTATCTTATGAACAATATACAGGAATGGAAGTTTTTCTGCCAGAAGCAGATAATGGCAAATAATCTGGATTATATAGCGTAATACAATGGAGCAATTAAATTTATCTGATGCAACCATAATTCTTGGTTTTTTCGACGGTATCCATACCGGACATCGTAGAGTTATATCTGGTGCGGTTGATTTCGGGCATCGTATGAATTCAGAAATCCTGCTCCTGACTTTTAAAAAATCACCGGCAGAGTATTTTAAAAAAAATAATGTATATATATATAATAGGGAACATAATTATAAAATAATAAAAGATTTGGGTGTTAATCATATTATAGAAAAAGATTTTGAAGAATTAGTAAGTATTTCTGCCCAAAATTACTTGCAAATGATTGCAAAAAAATATACACCAAAAGCGATATTTACAGGGTTTAATTATACTTTTGGCGATAGTCGAATAGGAACTCCGGATTATTTAAGTAAATATCAGGCAGAATATGGTTATAAATATTTTTGTGTAAATCCTGTTATCTACAAAAATGATACGGTTTCATCAACCCGTATAAAAGAGCTTTTAAACAGTGGTAATATTGATGAAGCTAATAAAATGCTTGAGGTACCGTTTACTATAACTTCGGAAGTTATTAAGGGTGCTCATATTGGTAGTACACTTGGCTTCCCGACTGCGAACATGAAATATCCGGAACAAATAGTTAAAATCCCATTTGGGGTTTATAAAGTAAATGTTTTTGATAAGCCGGCTGTTCTTAATTGGGGCACGAAACCTACTTTCAACGGTGAAGAACCTATTTTGGAAGTTTATATACCGAAATTTGAAGGGGATTTATACGGAAAAACTTTACAGATACAAATTTTAAAAAGAATTCGTGATGAAAAAAAATTCGGTTCAATAGAGGAATTAAAATATCAAATAAATAAGGATTTAAAAGAATGCTCAGAGTAGTAATTATCGGTTATGGTGATATGTTTACCAACCTTATTGCAGGTGCACTGGATGCCGGTTGCAATATTGTCGGTGTTCTTCGTAAAGACAGTATTAAACATTCGTATTTTGTCAAAAAAATGTTAGATATTATTAATCCTTCAACTGAATATAATTATATAAAAAGTTATAATTTACCTGAAATTGAAAATATACGAAGTGTAAATGATGAAAAATTCAGAAAAAAATTGTTGGAATTAAATCCGGATATAATTCTTGTGGGTTCCTGGGGAGAAAAATTTGAAAAAGCAACTTACGAAATTCCAAAAATTGCTTCAATAAATGCACATCCGTCACTTTTGCCTAAATATAGGGGCCCCAATCCTTATTTTTGGGTAATAAGAAATATGGAGCATGAAACAGGTATAACTTTCCACTTGATTGATTCTAACTATGATACGGGTTCAATTTTAGCTCAAGAAATTGTCAAGATATTTCCTTCCGATACGGGGCAAAGTCTGAAACAACGGGTGGTCTTGACTGCCAGAGGAGTTTGTTGTGAACTTTTGAAAGCACTAAATGAGGATTTAATAATTCCGCTTTCTCAAAATGAAGAAAAAGCTTCATATTATTCTTATCCGTTTGACTTAGAGCTTGATTTTAAAAACAGCGCAGAAGAAAATTATGCTTTAATCCGGGCAATTTATCCATGGGATAATGCTTATTTTTATCATAATATTACGGCTCTTTCACCCAATCCCGTATCAACTTTTGTTGAAAATAATACAACGAAATACAAAACCCCCGGGACGGTTACATATATAAATCCTGAAAAACGAACTATTTGTGTTTTATGTGGTGACAATAAAGTGTTAAAAATGGAAAATATAAATTTATACAACAAACTGGATAAACCTTTTACAAAAAACTATATTGTAAGAGAAATTAAAGAAGGCGATATGATTATTTAAAAGAATCTATAATTTCTTGCATAGTAAAATGAACTTCTTTCACTTTTTTCTTTGCACAAGGTAACATGAGAACAATATCATTATTTACTGATTTTTTATCTTTTTTCATTAAACTTACCAGTTTGTTAACATTGAATTTTTTAGCAATTTGAATGTTCTTGAAAGTATATTTTTCAAGCAGTTCTATGGACAATCTGTAATATGAGTAATTAATTAATTTCTTTTTATAAGCTAAATCAACTACGTAAAATATACCATAAACGACTGCTTCTCCGTGAGTATATTTTCGGAAATTTGTAATAGTTTCCAGTGCATGTCCCAAAGTGTGCCCAAGATTTAATATTTTTCGTAATGAAGTTTCTTTTTCATCTTTTTCCACTACAGCGATTTTAAGTTTTAGTGAATAATCAATAATCCTTACCAGAGTTACTGAATCCAACTCAAAAAATTTGTTATTGCACAGGGTGAGGTATTCAAAAAAGAATATTGAATTTTGGTATCCGCAATCATCCTCAATAAAAGCATATTTTAAAACTTCTCCGATTCCTGACAGGAGCTGTCGTCTGTCTAATGTTTTGAGGAAATTAATATTTATAAATACAGCTGAAGGCTGGTGGAATGCTCCTGCTATGTTTTTTCCTCCCGGGATGTCTATTGCGGTTTTTCCTCCAACAGAGGAGTCTACCATTGCCAATAATGTTGTTGGAACCTGGATATATTCAATACCTCTCATATAAGTTGCTGCCGCAAAACCGGTTATATCACCGATAACTCCTCCACCAATAGCTATTAATACATCGTTTCTTGTTAATCCTTTTTTGTAAGCGCATTCTATTATTTTTAGATAATTTTTACAATTTTTTTCACTTTCGCCATCATTTAAAATTAATACTTCATTATCATCTAATAACAAAATATCTCTATATAATGCATAAACTTTCTTTGAAACAACAAAAAGACGATTTTTCCCGGCTGTAAATTCATCCAAATCAGTCTTTAATGTTTCCAGCTTGTTATCGGAAATTTCTATATCATAATTATTAATTTCTACGTGCAGAAGTTGTTTCATCAATGTGTCCCGTTATAAATTCAATTATTTCATTTTCCGCCATAACATCAGTATCAATAATATAGTGAGCCTTTTGATAGTTTTGTTCTCTTTTTCTTAAAAGATTTACCAGCACTTCTTTAGGATTTTGAGCCTGTAAAAGCGGTCGTGTGCTATCCCCGGATATTCTATAATATAATACATCAAGGTCAGATTTCAAATAAAAAACTGTTCCGAAATTCAGCAAAGTGTTTCTGTTATCAGGATTTTCAAAAGCTCCGCCGCCTATTGAAATGATTTTATCTTTTCCTGTACATACCATTTTAATAGTATCATATTCCAGTTTTCTGAAATAATCTTCCGAGAATTTGGCAAAAATTTCCGATATTTTCGATCCCGTAGTTTTTTCAATGATACTATCGGTGTCAATAAATATGTAATCCGAAAGTATTTCAGACAATTTATTCCCTATGTAAGACTTTCCGCTTCCGGGCATTCCTATTAATATAATATTATTTTTGTTCATAATGAGCCTTCATTTCGGCAAGACTATCTCCACCGATTTTAGAAAGTAGTTCATCGACAAGAATAATTGCGGTTCTGGCTTCTGCTACGATTGCACAGGCGGGAACGGCACATACATCGGAACGCTCAAAATGCGCTACTGCCGGCTTCATATCTTTCAAATCGATTGTAGCCAAAGGCTTTCGCATTGTCGGTATGGGCTTCATAGTACCTTTAATTACCAATGTTTCACCGTTAGTAATACCGCCTTCTATACCGCCTGCATTATTAGTTTGCCGATAAATTTCTTTGTTTTTGCCAATAAAAATTTCGTCATGCATTTGAGAACCTTTTAATCCTGCGGCATCAACACCAGCACCTATTTCCACGGCTTTAACAGCCGGAATGCTCATTATCGCCTGTGCTAATCTTCCGTCTAATGCATTGTCCCAATGCACGTATGAACCTAACCCGATAGGTAAGTTTCCGTAGATTACTTCAAATTTTCCCCCAAGCGTGTCGCCTTCATTTCCGGCTTCATCAATAGCTTTTTTCATTCTGTCGGATGCCAAATCATCGGCACATCTAACTTCGGATTTTTCTGCTTTTTCTTTAATCAAAGTGTATGTTTTGGGGTAAAAATCAAGTTTTGCATTACCAATTTGAACAACGTGACAAAAACCCATAATCCCAAATTCTTTTAAAATTTGTTTTGCAATTGAACCGACCGCTACTTCGATGGCGGTTTTTCTGGCACTTGAGCGTTCCAAAACATCTCGTAAATCTGACAAATTGTATTTTATTGCACCGGAATAATCGGCATGTCCAGGCCGGACTTTTGTAAAAGATTTTTCTTCAATTTTTTTCAGCATTTCTTCTGTCGGGTAATCATAACCCGTAACAGACATGACATCTTCCCAGTTTGCATAATCTTTATTTTTAATTTCGATGCATATTGGTGCACCTGTAGTTTTTCCGAATCGTACTCCGGATTTTATTTCTACAGTGTCTTTTTCAATTTCCATTCTGGCACCACGACCATATCCTGACTGCCTTGCGGCCAAATCTTTATTAATTAGGTCAGGTTTAATTCTGATACCTGCGGGTACGCCTTCAATTATGGCATTAAGACATTTGCCATGGCTCTCTCCTGATGTTAAAAATCTGAATTTTTTCATCCCCATAAGATAATTATATTAAATAAAAAGAATTTACACAACAACAGACATCGATTTATTCGATGTCTGTGCAATAAAATTTTACACCGGATTATAAATCCGAGAAGGAAGCTGATGGTTTAATGTTGTGGTGAATTCTGTCAACTTCATCGTGAGCGGGATCTATATAACCCCAAAAGGCTTTCCATCCACGAACTAGCGCATTTTGATTTTGCGGATATAGAGGTTCTATAGGTTTCCCAGCTGCTCTGCTCTTTGACATAAATACATCTTCTGCGGTAAGCTGTGAATATCCTTGATTTACAACAAATTCAGGATCTGTAAATTGTTCTACAGCTACTGTGGCTGATACAGGAACAACAGTCATAACTGACAAAAATAAACTTAAAATAATAGCTCTTACGTTCATAGCATCCATTCTTATTTAACTAGATTATACGATTTCATTATAATATTTTCCAGCGAATTAATCAAGTCACTTTCAGGTACACGTGCAACGATTTCTCCCCTTTTAAAAATGTAGCCTTCTCCTATCGCACCTGCAATTCCGAAATCTGCATGCTTAGCCTCTCCAGGACCGTTAACCGGGCATCCCATAACTGCAATAGTAATAGGTAAATCTAAATTTTTAAATCTTTCTTCAACTTTTTTTGCCAGGCTTATTAAATCAATTTGAGTTCTTCCACAAGTTGGGCAAGAAATAAAGTTTATTCCTTTATTTCTTATATTCAAAGCTTTTAGTATACCATAACCGGCTTCAACTTCTTCTACGGGATTTTCTGTCAAAGAGACTCGTATAGTATCTCCGATACCTTCTGCCAATAAGGTTCCTATTCCGGATGCGGATTTGATTAATCCCATTTTTAAAGTTCCTGCTTCAGTTACGCCCAAATGCAGAGGATAATCAACAATTTTTGAGATTTTTCGGTATGCCTCAATGGTAGTCATGACATCAGAAGATTTTAAAGAGAGCTTGATATCATAGAAGTTTAAGTCTTCTAAAATTTCAATATGTCTAAGGGCACTTTTTATCATTTTGTCTTCAAGCGGTATATCCAAAGCGGCAAATTCTTTTTCCAATGAACCGGCATTAATACCTATTCGAATTGGTACATTGTGTGCTTTTGCGGCTTCAACGACTTTTATTGTATGTTCTTTGCTTCCGATATTGCCCGGATTAATTCGTAGGGCATGAATTCCGTTTTCTATGCATTTGAGTGCCAATCTATAATCAAAATGTATATCGGCGACAAGAGGAATCCTAGATTTTTTAACAATATCTTTTATTGCTTCCGCAGCATCTTTATTTAGGACCGCAAGCCTTGCAATTTCACATCCGGCACCGGCCAATTCATCAATTTGAGCAAGGGTTGCGTTGACATCTCTTGTGTCAGTATTGCACATAGATTGAACGCTTATAGGCGCTTCACCGCCTATCTTTACCCCTCCTATTGAAATTTGTTTCGATTTTCTTCTTGTTATTGTCATGATAAAATTGTAGCATAAAGATTGAGAGTTAGGAGATAATATGAAGATAGCTGTTATATCTGATATTCATGGAAATATGGAAGCTTTGAATGCAGTTTTAGAGGATATTAAAGAAAATAAATGTGATAGGATATTCTGTTTGGGTGATTATGCAATGGCAGGCCCTGAACCCGCCGAAGCAATAAACAGAATCAGAGAACTTAAAAATGCCGAATTAATACAAGGCAATACCGATTGGATGATAGCAAATTACACCGAGAATGTTTATAACTCAATTAAAGAAGCTGCTCCTGTAATGGCTGAGGCATTAAAGAATGATTTTGAAATACTTTCCTTAGAGCAAAAGGAATTTTTGAAAAATCTACCGGAAAAATTGAGCTTAGATATAGACGGCACTAAAATTTTGCTTGTCCATGGTTCGCCCAGAAAAAATAATGAAAATATATTACCTGACATATCATTAAAAGAGCTTGAAGAAATGCTCGAAGGAGTAGATGAGGATATTATACTTTGCGGTCATACTCATATGCCGTGCGGTTTTCAAACTACTAACAAAAAAACGGTGGTAAATGTTGGGAGTGTAGGCCGACCGTTCACTGACGAGCCTAAATCGTGCTATTTATTAATGAATATTGATAATGGCAAATGTCTTTTTGAACATAAATTTGTAGAATATGATAATCAAAAAGCATCCGAAAAGATGCTTTTAAGAACTTTTGACGGGAAAGAAAAACTCGCCCAAACCCTGATTAAACCGACTGAAAGACATTTTTAGAATTTGTAGTACTTATTGGGATAAAAGCAAGGCCCGCCAATATCTGCATAATCGGAATAATCATGGCAGTCGCCTAAATTTTTGCTTTCTCCGCTTTCCAGGTCAGTAACTGTAATTTCGCTGCAATAATCTCCGTAACTGTTACCGCGGGAATCACTGCGCGTAACAATCACATCACGCTCGACCGATTGTTCAAGTTTTTCTACAGTTTTTCGAAAGCTAGAATCAAGCTTTGCTAATTCTTTGCTTCTTGCATCCAGAATTACTTTTGCTCCGAAATTCATACTGTTTACATTAGTTAAGATTGGTAAAATCATTTCACACTCCTTTACTCTGATTTAATATTTATCTATACACTATTAAATATCATAAAACCCGTAAAAATTTTTTTTGCTATTTGAAACAAAAGCAATACAAGATGAGGTTAATCTACGATTAACCTCATCAATTATGTAAAAAATTCTACGCAATCTCTGATTTTGGCTTTTTAGGTAGCTGAATCAGTTCTGCATGTTCGCCAAATCCCATCTGGGTTTCGGTTTTTTCTTCTTCCAGTTCAACCATTTCTTTGGTTATGGTGAATTTCTTTATTGAAGAATCAGAAGGAATCTCATACATTACATCCAGCATAAGTTCTTCAACAATAGATTTCAAAGCTCTTGCGCCTGTTTTACGCTTAATCGCTTTTTCCGCAATCATATCAACAGCTTCCGGTTCAAAATCAAGCTCGACTCCATCCATCGCCAATAGGCATTTATATTGTTTAAGAACCGCATTTTTAGGCTCTGTAAGAATCATTTTAAGGGTGTCTTTGTTCAGTGCATCCAATACTGCGTAAACCGGTACACGCCCGATAAATTCAGGAATTAATCCGAATTTAAGCAAATCTTCAGGCTGAAGTTTCTTTAAAAGTTTAGCAGATGCTTCTTCCTTTTCAGCTTTGGTTTTTGCTGTTTTGCCAAATCCGACGGAAGAACCTTCCTTAACCCTGTGTTCTATAATTTTATCCAAATCAACGAATGCACCGCCAACGATAAACAATATATTGCTTGTATCAATCTGAATCATTTCTGCTTGCGGGTGTTTTCTTCCGCCTTGCGGAGGAACATTTGCAAGCGTGCCCTCAATGAGTTTCAATAAAGCCTGCTGTACACCTTCACCGGAAACATCACGTGTTATTGAGGTATTTTCGGACTTACGTGCGATTTTATCAATTTCGTCAATATAAATAATTCCACGTTCGGCTTTTTTTGCATCATAATCAGCGTTTTGATACAATCTTAACAAAATATTCTCAACATCATCACCGACATAGCCTGCTTCTGTTAGTGTTGTAGCATCAGCAACAGCGAACGGAACATCAAGCATTTTTGCCAAAGTTTGAGCCAAAAGCGTTTTACCGGAGCCTGTCGGCCCGACCAACAAAATATTTGACTTCTGAATTTCAACTGAATCTTTATCCTCGGTACTATTGTGTTTTAAACGTTTGTAGTGATTATATACCGCAACTGATAAGACTTTTTTTGCATCATCTTGCCCGACTATATGTTCATCCAGATAAGCTTTTATCTCATGCGGTTTCGGAATCGGCTTAGATTCGTTTTCTGCTTCTTTGGATTTGGTTTCTTTTTTATCGGTTTTTTCTTTACCTTCAAAGAATTCTTCATCCAATATTTCGTTACATAAATCTACGCATTCGTCACATATAAATACATCCGGCCCGGCTATAAGCTTTTTTACCTGGTCCTGAGTTTTTCCGCAAAATGAACATTTTAGTCTGTCGTTTGATGGCATATATTTTAACCTTTAATTTATCTTCTTAACATAGATTAGGGATTTTGTATTCCCTTTATAATTATCCCGTTACTCCTACCCTTCTTTGGTTATGACTTTGTCAATCATACCGTATTCAAGTGCTTCTTGAGGAGTCATAATATAATCACGGTCTGTATCTTTTTCAATTTTCTTAATTGACTGACCTGTATTAGAAGCCATGATTTCATTAAGTGTCTTTTTAATTCTCAGAATTTCCTGTGCTTGAATTTCTATATCTGTAGCTTGTCCTTGTGCGCCACCTAAAGGTTGGTGAATCAAGACTCTTGAATGAGGAAGTGCCATTCTTTTTCCTTTGGTTCCTGAACAAAGCAGGAATGCACCCATAGAAGCTGCTTGCCCAAGACATATTGTCTGAACATCGGCTCTTATGTGCTGCATCGTATCATATATTGCAAGTCCCGCTGTCACGCTTCCACCTGGGGAATTAATATAAAGCATAATATCTTTTTCCGGATTTTCACTGTCTAATAGAAGCATTTGTGCAACTATTAAATTTGCAACCATATCATCAATCTGTGTTCCCAAAAATATGATTCTTTCTCTTAATAATCTTGAAAAGATATCAAAAGCTCTTTCGCCTCTGCTTGATTGTTCTATAACTGTAGGAACATAACTTGCAAAACTCATCTTATTTCCCTTTCTTTTTGTGTATAAAGTCTCCATATTATTATACATTAGATTCCAATGTAAACAATAATCAATATGTATGAAATTTAATAACCACATTATAGCACAAATTACGTCAATAATGCCAGAATATTAAGCCGGTTGCATTTAATAAGGGCTAAATTACCGGATGAAACTTGTTGGTGAATTTAATTTTGCCCTGTCGTTATAGCTGAATTCTTGATTATTTCCATAAGTTTGTTTACCATCAAGTCTTCAAATCTTTTCGCTGTTTCTTCGTCTTTAGCTTCAAAACGGAGTGTAAATACCGGCTCTGTGTTGCTTTGTCTTATAAGTGCAAATCCGCCTTCTTCAAAAACAATTCTCATTCCGTCTAATGTTATTATTTCTTTGATTTTTGAACCAAAGAATTTCGGATTTTTTGATATTTCATTTTCAAATGTTTCAAGTGTAGATTTTTTTAGTGAATTCGGGCATGATAACCTTACTTCTGGTGAAGAATAAACTTTTTTGAAGGGCTCTAACATATCTGATATTTTAAAGTTTTTATTTTCTTTTTTACGGCTTGCAAGAATTTCAATTATCCTGCATCCTGCATAGATTGCGTCATCAAAACCGTAATATCTGTCCTTGAAAAACGTATGTCCGCTCATTTCTCCAGCAAGAACAGCTCCTACTTCTTTCATTTTAGATTTTATGTAACCATGTCCCGTTTTACACATAACAGGGATACCGCCGAGTGCATCAATAGTGTCATATAATACTTGGGAACATTTAACTTCAGATACAATAAACGGCTTGACTCCTTTGAGATTGTAATTCTTTATAATATCATCGGCATATATGAGCAAAAGCTTGTCACCGGTCATTGAATTTCCTTCCGAATCAATTACACCGATTCTGTCACTGTCGCCATCGAAAGCGATTCCCAAATCTGCATTATTTTCAACTACTGCATGTTTAATATCGGTCAGAGTTTTTTCGTCACTGGGATTCGGATGATGATGAGGGAATCTCCCGTCAGGCATAGAATACAGTTCTATTACCTCGCACCCTAATGCACGATATAATTTGGGTGCAACAATACCGCCTGTTGCATTGGCACTGTCAACAACAATTTTTAGGCCTTCGCCAATTCTTCCGAATGAATTTGTCAATGCTTCTATATAATCCGGAATTAAATCATATTCTATATATTGGCCCTTGGGCGAAATCGGAAGCTGCATATTGTATTCTTTTTCGGTAAATTCTTTTACGGTTTTAATTTGTTCTTCATTCAAAGATTGTTTGTCATAGGTCATTTTTAATCCGTTATATTGGCTTGGATTATGGCTTGCGGTTATAATCATGGCACCTGTTACAGGAGTGTATTTGGTTAAATAAGGTGGTAATCCTACAACTTCTGAATAGTATCCCAGAGGTGTCGGAGCAAGTCCCATATCTACTGCATTAGCTCCTGTCGATAATATACCGTCAACAAGTGATTTGGAGAGTGCAGGAGAATGCAGTCTTGCATCTCTGCAAACTGTTATCCATATTTCTGAAATATTTTTCCCGGTTTGCTCTGACAAATACTTAACAAATCCACGACCCGTATAGTAAAAAACTTCTTCTGTTATATTTTCACCATATATTCCTCTTATGTCGTTTTTCCCGTAAGCAGATAAATCAATCATTCCAATCCCTCTTTTTCAAATTAATTTTTTGTAAAAACTTAACTATAGTATAATAGTACCATGCAAACGAAAGATTGTAAAAACAGTATAGTCGGGCTTTATTTTGTTTTACCGGCAGTTATAGGGATTCTGGTATTTATAGTAATTCCTATTTGCTGTTCATTTTTATTAAGTTTTACAGACTGGGATTTGCTGAATAATATTAAATTTGTTGGAATGGAAAATTATAAAGCGGTATTAACGGAACCAATATTTTCACAGATTCTTATAAATACAGTTGTTTTTGCGTTTTCTGTAACATTTTTTGCGGTAATTGTACCATTTCTTATTGCTGACATAATAAATACTAAAATCAGAGGTGCCGAATGGTTTAAAACCATTTATTTTATCCCGTTTATTACGCCGGCTGTAGTTGTTGCTATAGTATGGAGCTGGATATTCGATCCTAATATCGGCGGGTTTAATCTGCTATTCAAAACGCATTTAATGTGGCTGTTCGACACTCGTCTCGCCATGCCGGTATTAATATTTGTTTCGGTATGGAAACTAATAGGCTATAATACAGTACTCTATTTAACTGGTTTTTCTTCAATTAATAGAGAAATTTATGAAGCTTCAAAAATAGACGGTGCAGGCTGGTGGAAAAATTTTTGGTATATTAATTTACCGCTTTTAAAATCAACAACCTGTTTTGTAACACTTGTAACCCTGATTTCTTCATTCCAGGTTTTTGATTTGATTTATGTAATGACATCAGGCGGTCCGCACGATTCTACTAATGTTATAGTGTATGCTATTTACAAATACGCATTCGAATATTTTGACATAGGAAAATCCTGCGCTCTTGCTTATATTTTATTTGGGGTTATTTTGTTGTTCGCATTAATTCAAAAAATACTCATCAAAGAGAAATACTAATTTTGCTCAGCTTCACTTTCATCTTCTGAGTCTTCTTCCTCTTGTTTGATTATTTCAATAACGTTCTTTGCCATTTCTTTTGCAATAACACTTCTTGTTGCTTCAGGACAATTCTGTAAAAGGCTTATAGCAGTTCTTAGTGTTGCATCTAAGTCATACCAACGACCTTTCTGCGTATTTTCCAAAATATCTTCTGTCGCTGAAACAATGTCCTCAACTGATTCGTACTCATTGTTCGAAATGTTATGTTCGGTAATTATTTTAATTAAATTCAGTGCAATCTTAATCTGGGTTTCGTCATCAGATTCTTCCAGTGTTTTCATCGCTGAAGAAAGTACAGGATCCTTGTCATACCATCTTCTTGCATTCGTTGTAAATTCTTCTTTCATAAACCCTCCAATGACTAACCTATAAAGACGATACAATTATACAATATTTTTACTATAGTTGTAAAGATTTGAATAATTATTTAATTGTCAATTGTTTCATAATACATTCTTTTTCTTAGCACAAGCGGGACCATATTATTTTCAATAGCTTCTTTCTTAGCTTCCGCCATTTTATAGGCATATAACTTACGCATAGTAATTGGAAGTGCATTATTTTTGGTTTTTATATTTACAATTTGTTGCAAAATAGTGTCGCTGCTGTTTTTAATAAGCATGCCCTCTCTTTTTGTCCCGCAACCGTGGAACAAAGTTAGTATTGCCAAATCTTCATCTATTTTGCTTTTAAACTTAGTACGAAGTGCCATTATACCTCATAATATATACTATATATATAAACGTTATATATTTGAAAAAATTGCCTATATTTAGGCTTCTTTTATACCTTATGCAGCTGTAATCCAGTAATATCAAGAAAAATTTATATTTACAAAACTTTACATACACGCACCAGTATGTTACCTTAAAATTATATTATAACTATAATAAGATATATTCAAGGAGAAATAAATATGTTAGAAAAATTAGAAAAATTTCAAATTACTATTTTGGCGGTAATTATTGCATTGGGTGCTATGTTAAGTGCGAAAATTGTAGTTTCAGGAATAGCCCATGACGGGATTTCTGTTACCGGTTCTGCGTACGAAATAGTTAAATCCGATTCAGGAAAGCTTATTTTTAATATTTCAGTTCAGGCAAAAACAAAAGCTGCTGCTTATCAGGTGTTAAAACAACAATTGCCGACTGTTAAAAAATATTTGAATGAAAAGGGAATAAAAGATATTACTGTTAAAAATTACAATGGTTATTATTCCTACAAATACAATCAGTCAACGGGTAATTATACAAACGAAATTGATAATTATAAACTTACTCAGCCTATGGAAGCAGCATCAAAGGACGTAGATTTGATAAAAGAAGTTTCACTTGATATACAAAACCTTATTGACAAAGGAATTGATATAAGCGAAGCTGGTGCTGACTATTACTATTCTGGTTTGGCGGATTTAAAGGTTAAATTATTAAAAGCCGCAACACAGGATGCTAAAAAAAGAGCATCTGCAATGCTCAAGGCTAATCACAACAGAGTCGGTAAAATTCAGTCTGTTAAAATGGGTGTGTTCCAGATTACCGATGTTGATTCAACAAGCGTTTCCGATATGGGGATAAATGATACTTCAACCATTGACAAAAAAGTAACAGCAGTTGCAAACGTCGTTTTTAAAATTAAATAGAATTATTTAGTGCATTAAAATAAAAACCGAACTTTAAGTATTAAGTTCGGTTTTTAATAAATGTATAAATTAGTTTACTTAATTATCCCAAATCCCAGAATAAATACACACACGACAAAAACTCCTGCAACGATTGCAGTAAGTTTATTCAAACCTTTTTCTGCGCTTTTTTGAGAGGTGAATAAATGAGCTGAGCCGCCTATCCCGGCGATTCCGTCACCTTTCGGGGAGTGCATTAAAATTAGTATCATTAATAAAAGTGCCGATATAACTTGTATAATCCAAACCAGTGTAAGCAAAATTAATCTCCTTTTTTAATAAAATGTGCTCTTTTTGAGTTTAATTTAATATTATCAAATGTATATAGCCTTGCCGGACGTTTAGAGCTTGATTTTGAGAACTCATTAAGCTCCCTGAGTCCGTCAGTTGTAATAACTTTTTTCCTGAAATTACGCTTATCAAGTTTCTTTTCCATTATCATTTCATAAGCTTTTTGCATTTCGGTAAGCGTGAATTTTTGGTTTAACAATTGATAAGCAACAGGACATACTTCTAATCTTTCTCTTGTGCGTTTTAGAGAATACTGAATAATCTCTTTGTGGTCAAAAGCAAGCGGAGGAAGGTTAAATACCTTATGCCATGCCAGATCACTTGTCTGATTAACATTAACGTCTTCGGCTCTTACAAGAGCAAAGTAAGCAACTGTTATAACTCTGGAAACGGGGTGTCTTAAAGGATCTCCAAAAGTATAAAGCTGTTCCAGATAAATATTTCCGACATCCGTCTTTTCTTTCAAAACTCTTATTGCAGCTTCATCAAGGTTTTCTGACATTCTGACATAACCACCAGGGATTGCCCATCGGTCTTTAAAGGGTTCATTGTTACGTTTAACCAGCAGAACTTGGAGCGCATCATTCTTAATAGTTAATATAACTATGTCTACGGTTATCTCGTGTGTTTTAATTTCATTAAACATATATTTACCTTATCTATAATTGTATAATAAAAATTTTATTTTTGTATTTAAAAAATTTGCAATTTGTAACAATTTATCCGGTAAAAACCATGCTAAAATACATTTATGGTTAAAGGAGAGAATGTATGAATTATAAAAAAATAGGATTTATCGGTTCCGGAAAAATGGCGGGAGCAATTATAAAAGGGCTGTTAAAATCAAGTTTTACTAATCCGGACAGTATAGAAGCCACTCAGGAAGCTGAAGTAGGACTAAAAGAAAAATCAGAGTTTTTAGGTATAAATGTAAGCACTGATAATAAAAAACTTGTAATAAATTCAGATGTAGTATTTATTGCGGTAAAACCCAATCAGGTTATAGGTGTTCTTGATGAAATTAAACAGTTTGTAACTCCGGATAAGTTAATAGTTTCGGTTGCTGCAGGAATCAGCACGTCAAAAATTGAAAATAATTTAATTCAAAAATCAAGGGTAATTCGAGTTATGCCAAACACTCCGGCTCTGGTTGGAGAGGGTATGAGCGGGATAATCGGTGGACGTTATGCAGGCAAAGATGACATAGAATTCGTTAGAACCCTGCTTTCTACTGTTGGAGAGTGTGTGGTAATCGATAATGAATCCCAAATGGATATAGTAACAGCAATATCAGGTTCAGGACCGGCATTTTTCTACAAAGTTATTAATGATATAGCTCGTGCCGGCGAAAAAATGGGCATGCCATATGAAAAGGCTTTGCTTTTAAGTATTCAGACCGCAATAGGTTCGGCAAAAATGGCTAAACAGCGTGAGGTGAGTATGGAAACCTTGATTTCCAATGTAGCGACAAAAGGTGGCTGCACAAGGGTTGGAATAGATGTAATGAGCGAAATTCATACAGAGGAAATATTTTACGATGTTATAAAATCAACTGCCGAAAAAGCTTCCGAGTTAGGAAAAGGATAGGGTTAGGGGTAGGGGTAAATGAAACAGCCTGCCATTTTGAGATAGCGAAACAACTGAAGTATCTCATATATAAAGTAAATCAGGTATAAAATAAGGCGGCGGGCGCTTGCGCCCGCCGCCTCTCTTATAATTCTTATATAATCAAACCGCCTGAAACTTCAAGCACTTGTCCTGTGACATAATCAGCGTCAAGAGCGAGGAATTTGATGACTTTTGCAACATCTTCCGGAGTCCCCATTCTTTTGAGCGGAATCATTTTCATATATTCTTCCGTATTTGTGAGGTTTGCTGTCATTGCGGTTTGAATAAATCCGGGTGCGACAGCGTTAACTCTTATATTTCTTGAGCCGAATTCCTTAGCCAAAGACTTTGTTAATCCGACCAAACCTGCTTTCGAAGCTGAATAATTTGCCTGACCAGGGTTGCCGTGAAGTCCTACTACGCTTGATAAGCTTACGATAGAACCTTGACGAGCTTTCATCATGTGCTTAATTACTGCGTGTGTTACATAATAAGCGCTTGAGAGGTTTACGTTAATAACGGCTTCCCATTGAGCAGCGTCCATTCTTACGAATAAACCGTCTTTTGTAATTCCAGCATTGTTAATAAGCACATCGATTTTTCCGTGTTCCGCAATAATTTTTTCTATAGCCGGTTCAACTTCATCGTTTTTGGAAACATCAAATTGATAGTAATATGCGTTAACACCGCATTCTTTAATCTGTTTCAATGCATCTTCTGCAGTTTCAGCTCCGCCGATTCCGTTAACGATAATGTCACAACCTGCTTTAGCAAGTTCAATAGCGGTACTCAAACCGATTCCTCTGCCTCCGCCGGTAATTAATGCAATTTTTCTCTCTGTCATAATTATTTCTCCTTATTTTTAAACTTTGGTTACTTGTTCATTAATTGTATTTATTGTATTTTCTAATGATTCAGTATCAAACACATTGTAAACAATAGCTTCCGGTGCAATTTTTTTATTCAAACCTGCGAGTATTTTCCCAGGACCGATTTCGATAAACGTATCTACACCTTCTGCAACCATTTTTTGTATTGTTTTGGTCCAATAAACTGATGAATAGATTTGTTTTGGCATTTTTGCTTTAAAATCTTCAGCATTTGTTGTAATTTCAGCATCAACATTTGTAATAACCGGGATTTGCGCATCGCTAAGCTGGATATTTTTTACAAATTCTTCAAATTTATTTCCTGCACTTTCCATGTATTTTGAATGAAACGCACCGGAAACTGCCAGCGGAACGACTCTTTTAACACCATTTGCAAGCATAAAGTCACCGGCTGCTTTGACTGCGTTGCTGTCACCTGTGATTACAACCTGAACCGGCGAATTGTAGTTAGCTACATCAATATAACCAAACTTGGAACCTTCTTTGAGTCCTGCATCAAGCTGTTCTTCGGTTGCATTTAATACTGCTGCCATAGAACCTGTGCTTACGGAACTCATTAATTCCGCACGTTTTTGGATTGCTTTCAAGGTGGTTTCCAACCCCATGACTCCTGCACAATACATTGCGCAATATTCGCCGAGGGAATGGCCTGCGGTAAAGTCAGCTTTTAATCCTGTTTTGGATTTCAAAACTTCTAATGTAGCAATTGAGGTCGTAACAATAGCCGGTTGGGTATTTATCGTTTGCTTAAGTTCATCCTCCGGACCTTCAAAACAAAGCTTTGATATATTTTTACCAAGTATCGAATCTGCAACCTCAAAAACGTGTTTTGCTTGTTCAAAGTTGTCGCACAAATCTTTCCCCATGCCTATGTATTGTGCGCCCTGTCCCGGGAAGATAAATGCTGTTTTTTTCATTTAATATGCTCCCTAATTTGTCATTGCTGATTATAATACAAAGATACGCAAAAGTAAAAGGTGCTACGCACGGGGGTAAATACACTCCTTCCCTAATTAGGGAAGTTTGGGATGGGTAGTGGTTTTTTGTACATTAATTAATACCCACCTTAATCCTCCCTAACCAGGGAGGAAACATGTTTATCTACGTGCGTAGCACATCCCTAAAGGAACGGATGTATTGACCAAGGTTCGCAAAGATATCTTTGTGCGTAGTACCCTTTTCCTTGGGAGAGGGTTGGAATCTACATCCCTTGGGGGAGGGTGGCACGTAGTGCCGGGAGAGGGTTTTATTAATATTTATAATACCCTCTCTGTCAACTTCGTTGACATCTCTCCCAAGGAGAGATAGGGAAACACCCTCTCTGTCAACTTCGTTGACATCTCTCCCAAGGAGAGATAGGGAAACACCCTCTCTGTCAACTTCGTTGACATCTCTCCCAAGGAGAGATAGGGAAACACCCTCTCTGTCAACTTCGTTGACATCTCTCCCAAGGAGAGATAGGGAAATACCCTCTCTGTCACTACGTGACATCTCCCCGTGGGGGAGATAGGTGCTACGAGGGTATGTGACAAGTAGAAAGTTCCCTTTCCTAGGCAGAGGGGTGGAATTTTCATAGTAAAACGGGATGTGTAGTTTGCACATCCCGTTTTTTATAATTCAACGAAAGGAATCAATTATTATGCTTCTTTAGACTTTCTTGAAGCTCCAATGCCGAGGGCGATTGCACCGAGAGCAACACCGCCGATTACAGCTGCGAGCCATGGTTTAATCTTACCTTTGCCGACTTTTTCAATAAGGTTTTTAACAGAAGTTTCAAGGTCTTTCTTTCCGTTAGCTGCGGCTTCTTCAGCAGCTTTTTTAGCTTCTTCATTTACTACGCCGGATTTCTTAGCAGCTTCTTCGTAGATGCCTTTTAATCTGTCACGAGTTTCTACCAATTCCTTTTTGATATCTGCTTCGGTTATTTCTCTAGCATTACCGCTTGTTACCTCTTCCATATTTATCAGTGATTTAAGCTTCTGATATACATTTTTATCTAATTCCGGTGCTTTTTCACGATTCAAAGTTTCTATTGACTTTAATACATCTTGTATTCCGGGGTCATTAGCAACAGCATCTCTTAATTGACGTTGTAATGATGTTACACGAACGTCCTGGCTTATGACACTGCCTCTTGCACCTAATATTTCGGCTTTGCCTTTATTATATTTTTCAGACATTTCGAGTAATATTTCACTCTTACGTTTCAAATCATTTAGTTCTGATTGACTAGAAACCCATTGACTGCCACATGCATATCGATTGGTTACACCAGTCGTCGAATTAACTCCAAATGATTTTGTTCCATTTTTTAATTGGAATTCGAGATTCTCAATATCTCTTAACATATTTTTTGCATTTTTCCATTCACCTTCCAATCCAGCTACACCGCCTATATCTTTTATAGGTTTCATAAGATCCATTTCAAGTGTAGCTTTATTTTGGGTAAAGAATTTTTCATCATAACCCTGTAGTTTTGTATCATTTCCTATGTAAGTTGTAATATTATCAATGAGTTGTTGTCTTAAATCATTACGTTTTGTCTTGACAACACTGTCATTAACAGTTACCCAAACTTTTTTACCAGGAGTTTTGTCTACAGCGACGGTAGCATTTTTTACATAGGTATCGCTAATACTAAATATGTCTTCTCCAAACATCGATTGATACTGTTGAATCTTATTATAATCCATGTTTTTGACTTCACTTGCGAAATCTTTAGGTAATATTTTTTCTAATTCAGCTTTAATATTTTTAGAATATTGGTTTTGGACTTCTAGCTTTGGGTTATATTTTGCAAGTCCTTTATAAAAGTTCTCAACATTAGTTTTTTCACTTTTAATCTTATCTCTTAAATTAGAAGCATCAGTGCCGGCATTAAAAATATCCTTTTTAGCATTGTTGTATCTGTCAAGATATTTTTTTGCCAAATTGAATTCTTCCGGGTCAGTAATTTCAGCTTTTAAGACTGCTTCTGTCGGGAATTTACCGTATCTTTGAGTTGTAACCCCTGCATCTTTATTTGCTTGTTCCTGAAGGGTTTTTATGGCATCATCTACCTTACGTTGAGCTGCTTCATAATCGGTTCTTTCTTTCGCAGTTTCGGGTAATTGTGGTTTTGCTGCTTCTGTAGCTGCATTTTCAAGCTCTTTTAATTTAGCTTGTTTTTCCTGAACTTCTTTCCACAAGTCTGCGTTCGGTGCACCTTCTTTTGTATTTTCGGTGAACTTAACCGTATCTTCTACTTCTTTAATAATATCATCATAGGATTTGTAGTTTCCTACTTTCTTTCCTATTAAATATCCGCCGCCTGCTCCGGCTGCTGCTCCTACCACACCATACGGAAGGGCTGACGGTTTTTTCTGTTGTTCTACTGCGAAATCATTTGTCATAATCGACACTCCTTTATATTAATCTTACAATCTAGCATTTCCCTTTATATACATGTTAACGCAAATGAATTTAAAAAATTGCTAGTTTGAAAGCAAAATTTTAACAAATCTTTACAAAAAATATACAAATCTTTGTCATGTTTTTATGTAAGAATACCCTAAATGCTAATAGTGAAGGACTTTTACTATCTATACGATATTGGTGCTACGCACAAGGGTAAATAACCTACCTCCCTAGGGGGAGGGTGGCACGTAGTGCCGGGAGAGGGTTTTATTAATATTTATAACACCCTCTCTGTCAACTTCGTTGACATCTCTCCCAAGGAGAGATAGGGAAACACCCTCTCTGTCAACTTCGTTGACATCTCTCCCAAGGAGAGATAGAGGTGCTACGCACGTAGATACACTGGCTTTGCGTGGCACTACATGCTTAATATATTTATCCCTAACTCTTTAGATAAGCTTCAACAAAACCGTCCAAATCTCCGTCCATAACAGCATCAACATTTCCCATCTCAAATCCTGTTCGGTGGTCTTTGACCATTTTATACGGATGAAATACGTAGGAGCGTATTTGAGAACCAAAGTTTATATCAAAATTTTCACCTTTTAATTCCGCCAGTTTTTTTTCATGCTCTCGCTGTCTTATTTCTAAAAGCTTTGAAGCCAGCATTTGCATTGCATTTTCTTTATTTTGCAGTTGTGAACGTTCCTGCTGGCATTTTATAACAATGCCGGTGGGTTTGTGAATAATCCTCACAGCCGTTTCCACTTTATTAACATTTTGACCGCCCGCTCCGCCTGAGCGCATTGTTTCAATTTCTAAATCCTCAGGAGGAATCGTTATAGTTTTTTCGTAATCAGGAATAATCGGTGAAACCTCGCATGATGCAAAACTTGTCTGGCGTTTTCCGTTCGCATTAAACGGCGAAATCCTTACAAGTCTGTGAACGCCTTTTTCAGCTTTTGCATAACCATAGGCATATTTCCCGGTAATTTTTATCGTTGCAGACTTTATTCCTGCTTCCTCACCTTCGGATTTATCAACAAGGTCGACTTTCCATCCGTGTCTTTCAGCCCAGCGGGTATACATCCTCAATAGCATTTCCGCCCAATCCTGCGCATCGGTTCCGCCTGCTCCGGCATTAATACTCAAAAATGCGTCCGCTTCATCGTATTCGCCCGAAAGCATTTTTTGAACATCATATTTATCAAGACTTTTTTCTAATTCCGCAAGTGCAAGTTCGCTTTCGGCTATCAAATCTGCATCGCCTATTTCATAAGCCGTTTCAGCATCGGAAATAACCGTATCCCAATATGAAACCATCTCAAGCTTATCTTTTATATCACGAATCTGCTGACCAATTTCCGATGCAAGCTTCTGATCCGCCCAAACATCCGGAGATTGTAATTTCGCTTCAAGCTGTGATAGTTCTTTATTATATTTGTATATAATAGATTCTTTGCCATCTGATTTTAGTGATTCATTCCGGTCAAAGATACTCCTTATTTTTATTTACACGCTCTTTAAGCTCATCTAAAAGCATTTTTTACTAACTCCAAAACTTTTTCATGTATTTCTTCAATTGATTGGGTTGAGTCAACAACTTTAACCCGTTCCGGTTCTTTTTGGGCAATCTCCAGGAACCCTTTTCTGACTCTTTCAAAAAATTCCTGTCCTGCAGATTCCATTCTGTCCTTTTCTTTACCGACTCTGGACATTGAAGTTTCTATATCAACATCAAAAACCAGTGTTAAATCCGGTTTTAACCCATTGACAGCTATATCGTTTAAGCGTTTAAGCTCCTCAATATCAACCCCTCTGCCGTATCCCTGATATGCTATTGTGGAATCTGTATGTCTATCGCAAAGCACAATTACGCCATCTCGTAGAGCAGGTTTTATTATGCAATCAGCATTTTGGGCTCTGTCTGCAAGAAAGAGAAAAGACTCGCATCTCGGTGAAACATCACCGTCATAGTTTAGTAAAATCTCACGGACTTTTTCTCCCAAGCCTTTTGCACCAGGTTCTCTTGTTAACAAGGTTTTGTACCCATTCTTTTTCAAATATTCGTCAAGTAGCTTTATTTGTGTGGTTTTCCCACAACCGTCAGCTCCTTCAAATGTTATAAACAAACCTTTAGACATCATTTATCCCTTTAATATATATTATATTACAATAAAAATTTTTATCAGTCTTGTACCGTTATTACAGAATATCAAGCGGGTCAACATCTACAGCCATTTTTATGTCTTTAGGAAGTGTTATTTTATCTAAAAACTTCGATACAAAATCGTGCCCTTTTTGTGACAATTTATTCTTAACAAGAATTTGGAATCTATAATGTCCGTTAATTTTTGAAATAATGCAAGGTGTGGGTCCAAGTGTTTCCAAATATTCCGTAAAACCGAATTTTTCAGTCATTGTATTTAACCTCAAAGCAATCTCCATTGCCGATTTTTCTGCCCTGAAATTATTTACCGAAGAAAATATCAGCCTTATTATCTGACTGAATGGCGGATAATCAAATTCCTGTCGTGCTTTGATTTCTGTTTCAAAAAACTTTTCATAATCCTGAGATTTTGCGGTCTGAAAAGCATAATAATCCGGATTATATGTCTGAAACAAAACTTTTCCCGTATACTCGCCTCTGCCTGCCCTTCCGGCGACCTGAGTTAATAACTGAAAACCTCTCTCCGAAGCTCTGAAATCCGGTACCGAAAAACCGGTATCAGCACTTATAACTCCTACAAGAGTCACATTCCTGTTATCAAGGCCTTTTGCAATCATTTGTGTCCCAACAAGAATATCAATTTCGCCTTTTTGAAATCTGTTTAAAAGCTCAATATGAGCATTCTTCTTGGTTAAAACATCGCTGTCGATTCTTTCTACTCTGCATTGAGGATAGAGTTCCTTGATAAGTGTTTCAATTTTCTGTGTTCCGGTTCCGGAATTTGAAAGTGCATCACTCCCGCATACAGGGCAATAATCCGGCATGCTTAGTTCTTTGTTGCAATAATGACATTTTAAAGTTCTTCCTTCTGAATGCCAAACCATCGGGATTGAGCAATCAGAACATTCAATAACCGTTCCGCATGATTTGCATTGAGTGTATGTTGAATAACCCCTTCTGTTCATTAGTAATATAACCTGTTTACCTGATTCGATTGTATTGGTAATTTCGGTTTGCAGCGGTTTGGATATTATCCCTCTGTAAGAGGCTTTGCCGTATTCCTGCATGTTTATTACTTCCGGTTTCGCAAGCGGAGCATTGTTATATCTTTTTAACATTTTAAATAACGTATTGTTGTTAGACGCATAATAATATGTTGAAACATCTGGAGTCGCAGAACCCAGAATTAAAGGTGCTTGGTAAAATTGAGCAAGCCGTTTCGCTACAACCCTGGCATCGTATCGCGGTGCAGGATTTGTTTGTTTATAAGCACCCTCATGTTCTTCATCTATAATTATTAATCCGATATTTTGTAAAGGTGCAAATACTGCCGAGCGTGCACCGGCAAGAATTTTTATCTCATTTTTATAAAGTCTTTGCCATACGTCATACTTTTCGCCGTCTGAAATACTGCTGTGCCAAATCGCAACATCTTTAATTCCGAATTTTTGCGCCAGACGTTTTGTAAGCTGAGAAGCCAAGGCAATTTCCGGCGCAAGAAAAAGCACGTTTTTTCCTGAATCAATTACATCTTTTATTAATTTGAAATAAACTTCCGTTTTTCCTGAAGCGGTTATTCCATGTAAGAGAATAGGTTTTTGTGAACGGAATTTGCTCTTAATCCCTTCATAAACTTCTTGTTGCAATTCCGAAAGTTCACACAAAGGTTCAATCTGGACATCTTTAAATATTGTAAGCGGATTTCTGTAGATGTATTCCATATTGAAACTTACAAGTCCGCATTTTTCAAGTTTCTTCATTGTTGTACGGGTAGTTTTTACTCGTTCTTCAAAATCAATCAATTCGCACTTACCATTGGATTTGAGATTATTCAGAATTTCCAGCTGTCTTTTTGTAATTCCGGCTTCTTTCAGCGGATTATTTGATTGTAATAATAATTCTCCCATCGGTGTAAGTTCAACAGACGTTTCGGTTTTTGAATTTTTTTCTATCAATTTTAAAGGTATAGATGCATTCAATACTGTTACAAAATCCGTACAGTAGTAATTAGCAACCCACTCCAGGAGTTTAAGATACTTGATTGAAAATAAAGGTTTTTCATCAAGAATCCGGTTGATTTTCTTGATTCTTATTCCTTCAGGTACATAATCCGTAAATCCGACTATAAAGGCATTAATTAGCCCTTGCCTCCCAAACGGCACAAGAACGGCCTGCCCGATTTGTATAGCATTTCCCATCTCGGCAGGAATGCTGTAGCTGAATGTTTTTACTCCCAATCCTTTAATATTAACTATTACAACTGCATATCTCATTATTAATATTATACTTTAAATCAAAATATTGAGAAAACGGCAATATGTTAAGTTTTGTTAAGCTCAATGGTGAATTTTTAAGATTTCTAAAATGCACGGAAATAAAGGATTTCTGTTTAATAATGTAAAGTTTTGTAACGAAATCTCTTTTGTCACGTTATTAAATTTTCGATATGGGGAATTAAAGGAATATGAAAGCAAGGATGCTCACATGATTATAGTGTGAACGGAAAGGATTATAAGAAGATGGCTCTTACAATAAATACAAATATATCATCATTAGTAGCTCAAAATAATTTGGCTAAAGCTACTACATCTTTAAATAAAGCAATTGAGAGAATGACAACCGGTTATAAAATTAATCACGCAGGTGACAATGCTGCCGGTTATTCAATAGCAAGGAATTGGGAAACACAATTAGGTTCTTTAGATGTTGCAGCAGATAATGCAGCAACAGGTGCAGATATGATGTCCACATTAGAGGATCATTATTCATTAATTTCATCGCACCTTCAACGTGTAAGAGATTTGACCGAACAAGCTGCAAATGGAACTTACGGTGAGGATTCACTAAAGGCTATTCGTTCTGAAATTACCGCAAGACTTGAAGAAGTAGATCGTATCGCTTCAAACTGTGAATTTAACGGAAGAAAAATGATGTTAGGTTCAGGTGCAGGTGCAATAACTTCAGATATCTATCTTCAGGTTGGTCTTTATTCTGGCGAAGACAGCAGAATTAAGCTTGATAGTTCCCTGTTCAGTTCTGCTAAAATTTCAGGTTTATTTACTTCTGCAATTTGTGGTGATGACTACGCTGATGTTGATGCTGTTGCAACAGCTTGCACAGGATACGATGAAAATGGTGCAGCAACATCTGATGTTCCGTCTGCAATGTTAACAAAAATTGATAATGTAATTAAAGAAATATCAAACAGAACAACTACATTAGGTGCAGCACAGAACAGAATTGAATCAGCAATTGAATCCATCGGTGTTCAGGCTGAAAATATCACATCTTCATTATCAACATTGAGGGATGCTGATATTGCTTCTGAATCTTCTAAATATATTCAAGCACAAATATTGCAACAGGCAGCAGCAACATTGTTGTCTACAGCAAATCAAACACCAAGTATAGCATTAAATCTACTGTAATGAAATAAACAAAAATTGATAATATGCAGGGATAGCATATAGGACGTATGTAGTAAGTCAGAAAGGAGTCAAAAATGGCACTTACAATCAACACAAACATTTCATCAATCGTAGCACAAAAGAATTTAGCAAATGCTACAGGTTCACTCAACAAAGCAATTGAAAGAATGACCACAGGTTACAAAATTAACCATGCAGGTGACAATGCAGCAGGTTATTCAATTGCAAGAAATTGGGAAACACAATTAGGTTCATTAGACGTCGCAGCAGACAATGCGGCAACAGGCGCAGACATGATGTCTACACTTGAAGATCACTATTCATTAATTTCATCACACCTTCAACGTGTAAGAGATTTGACAGAACAGGCTGCTAACGGAACCTATGGTTCAGCTTCTTTATCAGCAATTAAGTCAGAAATTACTGCAAGACTTGATGAAGTTGACCGTATTGCAAAGAATTGTGAATTTAACGGAAGAAAAATGATGTTAGGTTCCGGCGCTGGTGCAATTACTTCAGACATTTATCTTCAAGTTGGTCTTTATTCAACAGAGGACAGTAAAATCAAATTAAGCAGCACATTATTTAGCTCTGCTCAAATAAAAGATCTATTTGCTACTCATAGTGGCGATGCAAGCTTAAATACTGTAGAAAAAGTTGCAACAGCTTGTACAGGATCTTCAACAGCAGCAGCTACATTAGATAAAATTGATAATGTAATCAAAGAAATATCAAACAGAACAACCACATTAGGTGCAGCACAGAACAGAATTGAATCAGCAATTGAATCTATAGGTGTTCAATCTGAAAACATTACATCTTCATTATCAACATTGAGAGATGCAGATATTTCGAAAGAATCTTCAAACTATATACAGGCACAGATTCTTCAGCAGGCTGCAGCAACATTGTTATCTACAGCAAATCAAACGCCAAGTATTGCTTTGAACTTACTGTAAAAATATTAAGGATTGGTGAAATATTTAAATATTTCACTAATCCTATTGATTAAAAAATATGCGAGGAACGCATATAGGGATATTAGTATAAGCCAGAAAGGAGTCTAACATGGCACTTACAATCAACACAAACATTTCATCAATCGTAGCACAGAGAAATTTAGCAAATGCTACAGATTCACTCAACAAAGCAATTGAGAGAATGACAACCGGTTACAAGATTAATCATGCAGGCGACAATGCAGCAGGTTATTCAATCGCAAGGAACTGGGAAACACAATTAGGTTCATTAGATGTCGCAGCAGACAACGCAGCAACAGGCGCAGACATGATGTCCACATTGGAAGATCATTACTCATTAATTTCGTCACACCTTCAACGTGTAAGAGATTTGACGGAACAGGCAGCAAACGGTACTTATGGTGCTGATTCTCTAGCTGCAATTAAGTCAGAAATCACTGCAAGACTTGAAGAAGTTGACCGTATTTCAAAAAACTGTGAATTTAACGGATTACATCTTATGAATGGTACAATGAGTGCAATCAACATTCAAGTAGGTTTATATAGTGATAACGATAGTAAAATCGCTTTGAGCGTTGATTTGTTCAAAAAAGCAGAAGTAGGTGAGCTGTTTAAAAAATACAGTAAAGGTGATGGTACAGAAGATGCTACATTAGCTACACTTGCTGATGTTGCAACAAAATGTGCAGGTGCAGATGCGTCAACGATGTTGGATAAAATTGACAATGTAATCAAAGAAATATCAAACAGAACAACCACATTAGGTGCAGCACAGAACAGAATTGAATCAGCAATCGAATCTATATCTGTTCAATCCGAAAATATCACATCTTCATTATCAACATTGAGAGATGCAGATATTTCGAAAGAATCTTCAAATTATATAAAGGCTCAGATTCTTCAACAGGCTGCAGCAACACTTCTTTCTACAGCAAATCAAACACCGAGTATTGCACTCAACTTGCTGTAATAAAGAATATTCAGGGAAAAGTTATAGAAATAAAGGTAAAAATACCAAAGCCGGAATTAGGATTATTCCGGCTTTTTCCTATGGATTTATTAAAAATTCCTGTTTCGCGGGAATATTTTTGCTTGTGAATCCTGTTTTTACAATATTTCTTCCAAATTTTGCTTCAAGTTTATCAAGACTTTTGGCAAGGTTTTCGTTTTTTTTACTTATTTCCTCTCCCTGATTAAATAAATCAAGCTGTTTTTCGCATGAAGAACTCAGGTTATCCAGTACAATTCCTACGCTTCGGTAAATTATTTTTTCATTAAACATTTTTTCCAATAAAGGAAATGCAGATTGCGATATTTCAAATTCAAAATCAAGAGGCTTTTTAATATTGATTTTTTCATAATAAACTTTGAAATCTTTTGTCCTTAGCATTACGCCTATTGTTTTGCATTTGCAATTATATTTGCGTAATTTTCTGCAAACGGAATGTATATGTATCATAAGCTCATTTTTAATATAGTTTAAATCGTTTGAAAATTCCGGGAAAGCTCTGCTGTCACTAATGGATTTTGGAGGTTTTTTGCCCGTACAAATTTTGTTTATTAAATTGCCGGATAGTTCATATTTTAACTCCAATCCAATTTTACCAAATCGTTTTTTCAACCATTCGTCATCTTTTTGAATATAATCATACGCTGTATTTATTCCATGTCCGTGCATTTTTGGAGCGAGTTTTCTCCCTATTCCCCAGATTTCGTCAATCGAGGACTGTTTCAATAACTTATTTATACCGCATTTACCTGCAATGCAAATATGTGATTCCATACTTTTTGATTTGTCGGAAGCTAATTTGGCAAGTGCTTTGGTTCGGCTTATTCCTATTGAAACGGGGATTCCGGTTTCACTCAATATTTTTTCACGTATATACTTGGCTAAATCATAATAATTTTTTTTGTATAACTTTGCCAAACCCGTCAGGTCAACAAAAGCTTCATCTATTGAATACACTTCAACTGTCGGACTCAGAGAACGCAGTACCGACATAACTTCTGCTGAAATTTTGGCATAATCTGCATGATTAGCACTAATATATACACACTTAGGAAAATCACGTTTTGCCATGAAAAGCGGGTGGCCCATAGGAATTCCAAGTTTTTTTGCTTCTTTTGAACGGGCAATGACACAACCTCTTTCTCCAGATGTAACGCATACGGCTTTTCCGTTTAATGCAGGATTTAAGGTCCTTTCACAGGACACGAAAAAACTGTCACAATCGATTAATGCTATGTACTTTTGTTCCAACAAATGTTTCCTTTTATTCCAATAATTTTCAGAATTTATCATATTATACCAATTTCTGGCAACATAATAAACTCTTTTGAATTTATAGCCCAAAGTTATTTACTCATATAAAAAACGACTCTTTACGAGTCGCTTCTTTAATTTTCCCAATTTTTCCTTTTTCCGCTTCAAGTCGATAACCGCTTTTTATGGTTACGTTAAATTTTATGTGTCGCACAATTGTGGCGCAAATCTTTTTTACGACTTGGCGTTTTAAAAACCGCAAGAATTTTGTTGCTTACGAATTTTATCAAACAAATTTAGTCTAATAAAGCATCTAATATTGCAGCATTTTTTGTAGCCACTGCGGAAGATTTAACTCTGCTTTTGTACATATATGTACGCAAAGCTTCTCTGATTAATTCAGATCTTGTTCTGTTTTCGCCCTCAGCTACCTGATCGATTCTGCTTAAGAAATCTTCCGGCATTGAAATAAGTACTCTAGCCATAATGTCTCCTTTGCTTGTATGGTTATGAAATTTTATATCCTGTATATATATTAAGTATCAAAAACAAAAAAAATTGCCTTTTTTATTAATATAAAAAGTTTTTAATTAATGTAAAAACGCTAAAACCCAATAATAGATTTAAAAAGTCACCTTTACAAAACTTTACAAATAGGCTTTTTGTTGGTGGTAAATGTATTAAGTTTTGTAAATGTATGTTTTTCTGAATATTATTGACTTTGGGCGATTATAGTCGGATTAATAATTTTTAAAAAGGCAATTTAATGTATTCAGTTGTTTTATATATTTTGAAAGGTTGATTTATGGCTCTGGAATCACAAATTATTAAAACCTATAGCGACGGCTCTGTTCTTGTTGAGATCGGTTCAAAAAAATTTGAGCCGAAGTATTATAAAGTATCGGGAAATAAGGCTGATGAATTTCAAAAAGAGTATAAGAGCAATCAAAAGAAGATGCAATTAACGTCGACAGGAATATTATTGGCTGCGATAGCAGCTGTTCTTGTTCCGGTTTCATATTACACAAAAGCAATTAAAAATAAATTTGCCAGAGCCGCTGCGGGCATTGCCACGGGTGTAGCTGGTGGTATCGGTTCAATTTTATTAAGCCGTAATATTGAAGTTAAAAGCCATGAAAGGCTGATTAATAAATACGGTGCAAAACAAATCGACTATTAATAATTAATTTATATTGCTGAAGCACCGGAGACAATTTCTACAAGTTCTTGCGTAATTGCCCACTGACGAGCTTTATTATAGTCAATTGTTAAAGTATTAATCATTTCTTCTGCATTATTTGATGCCGCAGACATTGCGGTCATACGTGATGCCAGTTCGCTTGCATTTGCTTCAAGAAGTGCCTGATAAATAGAATTTGTAATGTACATAGGCACCAATTGCTGTAAAACGCCATGGACTGAGGGTTCATATTCCATGACAGGATCTAGTTCATGACTCTCTGCTTTTTTAATCTTAACCGGTAAAACTTCCCAGTTTACTATGTTATAGGACATCATGTTATTGAAATGTGTCGTAATTATTTCAATTTTATCAATTTTTCCGGAAACAAAATCTTCGGCAATATCTTCGGCAATAAGGTTTGCGCCTGTAGCCGAAGGTTCATTTGCAACGCTTATATAACCGTCTTTTAGTTCAAATTCTCCTGATTTATTTTTAAATGAAGAAATTGCTTTTTGTCCGACAGGATAAATAATGGATTTTATACCATTTTCTGTATTATCCTTAATTCTTTTAAGTGTTGCTTTAATAATATTAGCATTATAAGCACCGGCAAGGCCTTTATTTGAAGTTATAACAAGAATACCTTCGGTTTTAACTTCTCTTTTGGTAAGCAATGCCGGATAGTTGTCAAGTCCACGTTCGACTTTCAGTCCGGTGGCAGAAAATTCATCAACGGTCGCTACCATTTTTCTGAAAAGGTGTAAAAGTTCATCAGAAAAAGGCCTACCTGCTTTAACTGTATTTTCAGCTTTTTTAACCTTTGCTGCTGCAACCATTTTCATTGCTTTGGTTATCTTTTTAGTGTTTTGAACACTCGTTATTCTGCTTTTAATATCTTTTAAATTTGCCATTTTTCCGTCTTCCTTTCTTCTTAAGGAAAGGTTTTTGTTTTATTAAGATCGATAAGTATTATCTTATGTTTGTTTTACCCTTGATTTATAATGATTTTACATAAGCATCAAGTTGTTCTTTAAGTGCTTTAATGTCTTCATCTGAAAGTTTAGCACCTTCATTTAATGCTTTATTCAAATCCGGCATTTTTGCTTCAAAGTGTTCAAACCAGCCGGCTTTGAATTCAGGAATCTTTTTATTATCGATTTCATCAAGATATCCTTCGTTTGCGGCAAATAGAATTGTAACTTGCTGTGCAACGGTTAAAGGTTTATATTGAGGCTGTTTAAGAACTTCTGTAAGCTTTTGTCCTCTCAATAATTGCTTTTTCGTAGCAGCATCAAGGTCAGATGCAAACTGTGCAAAAGCTTCAAGTTCTCTAAACTGTGCAAGGTCAAGTCTTAATTTGCCTGCTACCTGTTTGATACCTTTTGTCTGAGCGGCACCACCTACACGGGAAACTGAAATTCCTGCATTGATTGCAGGTCTTACACCTGAATTGAACAATGATGTTTCCAAGAATATCTGACCATCTGTAATAGATATTACGTTTGTCGGAATGTATGCTGAAACATCGCCTGCCTGTGTTTCAATAATAGGAAGTGCTGTAATACTGCCTCCGCCTAATTCATCATTAAGCTTAACAGCTCTTTCCAGAAGTCTTGAGTGTAGGTAGAATACGTCACCGGGGTATGCTTCACGTCCCGGAGGTCTTTTTAGAAGCAAACTCATCGCACGATATGCTTGAGCATGCTTTGTCAAATCATCATATACAATGAGAACATGTTTCCCTTGTTCCATAAATTCTTCTGCAATAGCAACACCCGCAAACGGAGCAATATATTGTAACGGTGCAGGTTCATTCGCTGTAGCTGAAACTATGATTGAATAATCCATTGCACCATGTTTTTCCAGAGTTTTTGCTAATTGCGCAACTGTTGATGCTTTTTGACCTACTGCAACGTAAATACAAATTACATCTCCGCCTTTTTGATTAAGTATAGTATCAATAGCTATAGCTGTTTTACCGGTTTGTCTGTCACCGATAATCAATTCTCTCTGGCCACGCCCGATAGGTGTAAGGGCATCTATCGCTGTCAATCCTGTTTGTAATGGTTGATGAACTGATTTTCTTGCAACTATACCCGGTGCAACTCTTTCGATAGGACGAGTTTTATCGGTGATAATTTCGCCTTTACCATCAATCGGACGTCCTGTCGGGTTGATTATTCTTCCGATTAAAGCATCTCCTACCGGAACAGAAGCAATTCTTCCTGTAGTTTTTACACCCATACCTTCTTTAATATGAGTATATTCACCGAGAATTACGACACCGACATTTCCTTCTTCCAAGTTTAGTGTGATACCCAGTGTGCCTTTCCCGTCTTCAAATTCAACAAGCTCATTTGACATTACGTTTCTCAGTCCGTAAATTCTGGCAATACCGTCACCAACTTCAAGAACAGAGCCGATGTTTGAAACTTCAGCTTTTGCTTCGTAGTTTCGAATATTTTCTTTTAGTATCGAACTGATTTCATCAGGATTAATTACTGCCATTTTAATTTCCCCTTATCCTTTTATCATTATTTTACTTATATCTTCTAATTTATGCCGAATGCTGTTATCAATTACGGTTTCGTCAATATTGAAAATCAATCCGGCTATAATTTCATCATCTGTAGTCCAGTTTATATCTACATTTGAGTTAACTTTTGATGATATTTTGTTTTTAATTTCATCTTTTTTGGTATCATTCAGTTCTATTGCCGAAGTTACATTAACATGTTTAACATTGTTTAATGTATCAAGTTCTTTTTTAAATTCTTCAGCAATTTCACCAATCAAATATAATCTTTTACGCAGGTTTAAAGCAAAAATAAAGTTATATACCATACTTTGAACTTTATCCTGGAACAGTTTACAGATAACAACTTGTTTTTCTTCGGTAGAAACGGAAGGATTTGTAATAACCTCTGATAATTCAGCCGAAGAAATAATTGTATCAGAGATGAAATTTAAATCATTTAAGACAGCTTCTTTTGAAACAGATGCATCTTCGCAAGTGAGTTCAATAAGAGCTTTTGCCCAGCGTTTGGATATTAATTCACTGTTTTTATCTTTTAAAGATTCTGTCATTTAAATTTCAGTTCCTTCTATTGATTCTATACTTTCATCTATCAATTTGTTATGTAAATCCGGATTTCGTTTAAGCTCTTCGATAATATGAGATTTCGCTACTTCGATTGAAGCCAGCGAAGCTTTGCGCAAAATATCATTTTTTAGCAGAATTTTGTTATTCTCAATGGCTTTTTGAGTATTTTCTTTGATTAAGGTAATGGCTGATTTTGTATCAGCTGCAATTTTTTCACCTACAAGCTTGGCATTTTCTTCCGATTGTTCCAAAATAGTATCAATTTCGGCAGACAAATTGTTCATGCTGTTTTCTATAGTACTCAACTTTTCTTCTGATGCCGCTTTTACTTCTTCTGATTCATTAACTGAATTTTCAACATCAGTAACAGCATCAGCTAATTTCGATTTTACATCGAGCTTTTTTATCAAAAAAATTATAATTCCGGCAAAGATAACGAAATTAAATAAATTCGTTCTGGCGATATAAGCAATTATTTGATTTAAAATATCCATTACTTATTCCCCCATAAAATTGAACTTACTAAATCATTATCAAGATTTTTAACTTCACTTCTGTAGCCTATAACTTTTTCAACAATGTCAGTTGCCAAATTTGTCATCGAATTTTTTAACCCATCTTTGACTTCATCTGAAAGCCTGTCTAATTGTTCATTCATGCGGTTTAATTCTTCTTTTTCATCCGACTGAATTTTTTCGATTTCTTCTGACTGTTCATTTTTAAAACTATCAACTGATTCCAGATACTTAATCCTGGCATCATTTTTTGCATCATTCAATCGGTTTTCCCGTTCAGAATTCAGGGCTTGAGTTTTTTCGTCATTATTTTGGGCATCTTTGTAATTTGAATCAATGAAATTTTTCCGCTCCTCCATAATTCCCAAAATAGGAGCGTAGAGAATTTTGTTCATAACAAATACGAACAAAACAAAAGTGATTATTGTTACAAGAAAAGTTCCGTTAAATTCCATTATTTATACCTATATCAGATTTTCAATTTGACCAACCGGCTCAATATGAAAAGTCTTTTTGGTAACTTTTTCTACAGAAAAAGTTATCCCATCATACCTGATAATTTCATAGCGATAACGAGTGCGTAAATAGCACAAGCTTCTGCTAAAGCGGCACCTACGAGGAAGAAACCTACTGCTTTACCAGCGATTTCAGGCTGGCGTGCTATACCTTCCATCAGACCTTTTGTTGCCATACCGATACCAAGTCCGGCACCTGTTGCACCAAAACCCATTGCAATACCTGCACCTAATTGTGCTAAATCTGAAATTGTTTTTACTTCTTCCATCTTAAATTCTCCTTTTTTATTTTGTATATTTGTATATTATTTATTTTTAATGACCTTCACCTACAGCCGTTGCTATATAAACGGTTGTTAACATTGTAAATACGAGAGCCTGAACGCAGGCTACAAGTATTTCAAAAAACATTATCGGCAGAGGAAGTCCCCAAGCACAAAGCGCCAACAATGCCGATATAAGGATTTCTCCTGCGAGTATATTACCAAATAAACGTAAAGCAAGTGTTAAAGGTCTTGTAAATAGTTCCAGAATTTCAACCAACATAGAAATTATTCCGACAAAAGAAAATTCGTGAAGGAAGAATTTCCCTTTTTTCTTTATAAGACCTGCTGTTACATAGTAGACAAGAACAATAATTGCAAGTCCTGCTGTCAGATTAATATCATTTGTCGGAGATGCCATTTCACCGTGCTTAAGTTCAATCATCTTTAGAGGCAGTTGTCCCATGAGATTTGCTGTTACAATGAATAAAAACAGTGAAGCAATAAGCGGAAAATGTTTTTTCCCGTCTTTCCCAATCATACCATCCGTCAAATCTTTAAAGTATCCCAGTATTTTTTCAAATACCAGTTGAAGTTTTGAAGGGAAAATAGAAAGGTGGCGGGTAGCAAGAAAGGATACCAATATCAAGAACAGCATAGCTGCCCACATTGTAATCAAGGTATCCATATTAAATGCCATAGGATGACCGGCAATAACAGTATTAACTATCCAGTGTCCTTCGCTCACTGCATAACCTCATCTCTCTCTTACGTGTCAAATTTTATCACGAAAAAAAGAGTTTTACAAGTACACCATAAGGTGTAAAAACTTGTAAAACTCCTTTTTGAGTATTTTATTATACTAATTTTTTTGCAAGATCTGCAAGTATTTGGCAATATACCGGGTTACTTTCTATGTAGGATAACATTGCCTGACTCGGAACTTTCAGAGTATTTCCGGTACGTACCGGATATTTGGTAACTCCTAATTGTCTTAGTTTTTCATCATCTTGGTTCAGTACCGCAATAAGTGCAATCCGTTTGACAATTTCATTATTTGATGGTTTTGGAGCATCCTTTATGTCTGTTAGATTAAGCTTAATCATTGCTTCTTTTTTCAAAGTCTTTTCGGCAATTCTCCAAAAACTGTCGCCATTGACAATTGTATATACTTCACTTTCAACCCCTTCGAGGTCGATTGTTTCCGCTGCTTTTGCTACAGCCTTTTCAAAAGCAATTCTTCTTTCTTCTTCGGTTGGTTCCGTACTGATTTTTATTTCTTGTTTATCAGCAGTAGCAACTTCTTCAACTTTGTTATCTGTAGATTGAACAACAGTTTGTTTTTCTTCTGGCGGAACTATTGTCTTTGTGTCTGCAATCTCTTCTTTAGCAGGAATTTCTACAGTCTGTTCAGACGGTTCAGTTTCAGGTGCTTTTGATGCTGGTTTAGTGCTTACCGGCCCAGGTAAAGCAGATTCGTTATATTGATAAGTTGGTGGTATAAATACAAACGGCTCTTTTTGTTCTTCTGCAGCCTGTATAATTTCTTCTTCAATGACTTTATCAACTGTTGTTTCCGGAGTTGTATTTACCGAATCAGTTACAACATCATTTTTTGTGGCAGTAATATTATTGTTCTGTTGAGTCTTTTTCTCCTCATTGTTTTTTTCATTATTATCTCTTTTGAACAAATATCTATATGCCAGTGCGCCGAGCCCGATAACTCCCATTGCTGCTGCAAGGATTATTGTCTGTTTTGTTCCTTTGGACATACCTATATGTTCTATTTCTTTGAGTCCCTCTAAATCTTTTACCGTGCTTTTTACCCATCTGAATTTCTTACTAAAGAATTTGAACAAATCAACATTAACATTCATATCTCTGTCAATAATCCGGATCTCTTTTTTCATAGACCTTTTTATTTTTTTCGCATCTTTCCAAAAATCTTTTATGAACGCTCTATAGTTATCTAGGGATGCATTAGAGGCAAATGATTTTAATTCATCTACGCTGACAGTACCTCTGAAATATTCATCCATGTATTCAACAGCTTTGGAATTGAAATTTTTATCGTTTGTCTTAAATCCTGATAGCACCCAATCCCTTCTGAAATCGTTATATGCTTGCCAAATATCCATTGTACTGGCTTTTGCATCAATACGATTAATTCCATCTAAAGCCTTTTTCATAATGGCTTCAGTTTTTGCCCCCAATTCCTGTGTTTGGTTGTAGTTTGTTTTTAAGTATTCAAGTGTAATCCCCATGACAGTTCTCCTATATTTGTGTTTTATCCCCTATATTCTTATTAAGTTTTTTTCTTTACAAAAATTGCTTTTTTTGTTTGAATTTGTAAATTTTTGTAACAATTTCTTCAAAATTCCTAAAGTTTTCAAAAAAAAATGCCGATATATATACCGATACAACTAAAGAAAATTCGGAGGGATTATGACAGTTGACGTAGTACGAATACAAAACGATTTGGCTTATGCAAGGAATTGCTATATTGATTACAAAAAAAATGGTTCTGCATCTGGAATAACAGAGGATGATTTCCAGATAATTGAGGATAACTGGAGCAGATATTTTTCTACCTGGGATGCGTATATGAATAGCCAGGATGAAAATGGGTATACAATCGTAGATGATGACTATGATGGCGCTGTTGGTCGAGGAGTACAGAAAGGTAAAGATCAAACAGGATATGATGATTCTACTTGGGATGAAACGAAACAAGTTGGTCGTTCTGTACAAGATGGATTGGAGACAGTTGGTAAAGGTGCAAATGCTGTAAGTACAGGAAGTAAAATTGTTAAGGGCGCAAGCACTATTAAAAGCGCAAAAGGAATAAAAGATGGGTTGTCAAAAATGAACCTTGTCAATTGGAAAGTTTGGATCTCTTGCGCACTGGATTTTGCGATAGCATTAGCTTATCGTTATTCAAAACCAAATGAAGATCCTAAAAAAGCTTTGGATGTAATAGAAGATAATATGGACGATTTGCAGAGTCAGAGTAAGGGTGCTCAGAATGACGTTGAAAAAGCCGGTAAAGTTGTAAAAAGAAGCGCCGAAGAAGCTGCCAAGGCAAATGAGTCTGCAAATGCCGAAATGGCTAAGAGCAAGACAGACTATGCTATGTACCAACGTGCTTACGAATACCTGCAAAGTGAACAAACGAGAGGCACATTTGACGAAGAAGATGCTGCAAATTATGAAGAATGTGTCAGAAATATGACAGATAAAGGCAAAGATATTGATGAACAAAAAACTATGGCAGAAGAAACTGTCGGAGAAAAATATGAAGACATGAAAGGTCAAGAATCAGCGTATGATAATGCAAAAGAAGATATAGGCGAGGTCGAGGGTGTTACTGATTATGCGGAAGGATTCGACACCTTAACGAAAAACAATTGTACAGTTACAAAATGGACTCAATATTTAAATGCTGCAACAGCGTGTGTAGATGCTATTGCAGCTGCAGCATGCTTCGTTGTTGACGTTGTTTCACAGTGGTGGGCCGCTGCACTAGATTTAGCTGCGGGTGTTGCTGCCGGTTTTGCGGCTGTATGGAGTTTCCAAGCTGCTACTGAACAAGGCGAATGGGCAGATGAAATAGGCGTAGAAATAACAGACAGAGAAGCTACACAGGATTTAAATGAGGGTTCTAAAGAGTTATGCGAAGAAAAAACTGAAGACTACAAAGAATATTTGGCTGATACTGAAAATCTTGAACTTGTTATACCGGATGGCGTTGATGCTCCAACGGATACTTCTCCGGCTCCGGTTGACGGAGAAGATGGCGGCGATGACGGTGATGGCGACGGACCAAGAAAAAAACCAGAAGAATAATGGTATATAAGTAAATACCCTCGAATCCGTTTCGGGGGTGTTTTTTAATTAGCTTCTAAAATTAAGTTTTGTAACAAATCTGTAAAATAATGGCAATTTTTTTAGGCAAAGAATCTTTTATATATTTAGAAGGTTAAAACATGCTTTTTGCATGGGAAAGGTTAGTAATAATGGACAATAGAGCAGGCGGCGCAGCGGAAACAGCTGCCGGTTTAGCTGCAGGCTGGGCTTCGTACAAATATCTTCCTACTCTTGTTAAAAAACCATACGGGAGATGGGTATTTTCTGAATTTAAAAATGTCTCACAGGCTGAAAATAACAATTATTGGTCTGCTGCACAGAAAGCATTCCAAGCATCGGGACTCAAAGAAAAAGGTGTCGATGTTGTTGATATCAACACAACTAATTTGGAGGGTGTTCTAAAAGATACTTTTGAAAAGAGTAACAAAAATGTAGATAAATTCTTTAAGATTAAAAATGGTAAACCGTTACAAATGAACAAACCTCGCCCAAGGTGGAAATATATTTTGTTTGGGCCAGGCAGTGAAGAAAAATTTAAGCGTACTATAAAGGGAATGGCGGAAGGTGAAAATGCCTGTTTCCACCTTGCCTCCAAAAACGTTCTTGTAAACAAAGATAAAATGGGATTTTCGACTTTCCACGAAATGGGACATGCTTTGAATGCCAATACGACAAAAGGTATGAAGGCTTTTGTATACGGAAGTCACGTTATTGGCTTTGCTGCTCCGATATTGCTGGCTCTGGCATTGATTAAACGGCGAAAACCTGAATCTGAAAATGAACCCAAAGGAACACAGATTAAGAAAAACTTCCTTAAAGATAATATAGGGCTTATAACATTCGGATGTTTAACTCCGACCTTAATCGAAGAAGGTTTGGCAAGTATAAATGGTACCAAAATGGCCAAAAAAGTCCTTAATCCGCAAGACCTTAAAAAACTAAATATATTGCAGGGAAAAGCCTGGTCAACATATCTTGCGGGAGCTGTACTTGCAGGTCTGATTGCTAAATTTGCCGTAAATATAAAAGACAAGCTTGTAAAACCGAAAGACAATTAATTTAAATCGGAGTTTAACCGCTTAATAATACTTAAACATACATTTGACTACAGATTATGTTTTGTATACCATATTACTACAATAGATGGTACTGGCTGAAAAGGAATAGTAATATGAAACGTACACTAGAAGGAACAAAATTAAAAAGACAACATGTTAGCGGATTCAGAGCAAGAATGGCAACTCCTGGCGGTCGTGAAGTTTTAAACAGAAGACGTGCTAAAGGCAGACATGCTATCTCTATCTCCGGCAGCGAACGTGCTTAGTCTAATAAATAATTTCTAAAAGAGAGGGAATGCCTTGTGCACCCTCTTTTTGTCGTGCTCAATATCCGTCAAATACTATGCTTCACTTTCGGCAGGAAGAGCATTCTTGGGGGCGTATTCTTCTTCCTCTTCCTTTGTTATGTTTATTGGTAGTCTGAAGCCGAATGTCGAGCCTTCGCCTTCTTTTGAATATACAAATACCTGCCCGTTGTGGTGTTTTTCAATCGTAACTTTTACCAAATGAAGACCTAATCCGGTACCTTTTACTGTGTGTGTATCATTTTCAACACGGAAAAATCTGTCAAAGATTTTTTTCTGATATTTTTCAGGAATTCCGGGTCCTTGGTCCTCAACGCTGACTTCAACATATTGTCCGTCACGTGAACGTTCGGCTCTTATTTTTATGCGTTTTCCGTCCGGAGAATACTTTATTGCATTTGTAATGATGTTCATTAAAGCCCTTGAAATACTGTCAATATTCAGCCAAATTTCCGGCAAATCCGGCTCTTTCATAATAGAAATTGTGAGATCGTGTTCTTTTGCAAGTACCTGAACCTGATTTACGCAATCTTCAATAATTTCCATAATATTCTGTTTTGATTTTTCCAGTTTAACATTTTGGGACTCATATCTTGAAAAATCAAGAATATCATTGACCATACGGTTAAGACGGATAATTTCCTGATTCATAACTCCGATAAATTCTCTCTGAGTATTAAAATCAAAATCATTTCCAAAGTTATAAAGAGTATCAATATAGCTTCTCAAAACTGTAACCGGGGTTCTAAGTTCATGAGAAACATTTGAAATAAAGTGTGAACGGAGTTCATCCATTTCAACATCTTTGGTAACGTCAATAAGAACTATAATGTAGCCTACATAAGCATTTGACCGTGTATACATAGGCGAAATTAAACATTTTATTATACGTTTATCAACTTCAATATTAAAAGGTGCCGGCGAACCGTCTTCATCCAACGGAGTATCTTTAAATTGAGTAATCTTATCACTGAAACAAAATTCTCCGGTAGAGTCGCAAAATTGCTGTATTTGAGTACCGACAATGTTTTCTTCATCAACTTCAAGAAGTTTTTTAGCGTGATTATTTACCATAATTACTTTGTCGTGGTTATCACAAACAACAACGCCATTTACTATGCTCATCAGTACGGCTTCAAGTTTATTTCTTTCAAAAGTCAGGCTTTCGATTGTCTGTTCATTATATCTGCTTAGCTTTTCGGACATGTCGTTAAAAGCGTTGTACAACTCTTTTACTTCGTTATCAACATTTTTATCGTCAAGCATATAACCGAATTCGCCTGAAGAAATCTTTTTTACACCCTGATATAATTTTCTGAGTTCGGTTGTAATGATTGAGGAATTCATGTAAACTATTCCCGCTATAACAAGCCATGCCAAAAGAAATACAATTGAAACCGAAACTTTTGTGGTAGCTGATATGTTGTCCATTATTGTTCCGGAAAGCCCAACCTCGACAGAGCCGACGTTTGATGATGTACTCAAATTTTTCACTATCATAGGTGAACTTACTGTAATTCTGGCTTTTCCTGCACGTTCAGAATAGTCGTCTTTGCTTGAATAAATAACTTTTGAAGAATTATCTTTAAAAATTATAAAAGAAATATCGTCATTGCTTTTCATTATTGAATTTGCGTTTGTACGTAAAGCATCATATTTCGCAAGCTGCGGTACTTCTTTTGTAACCTCGACTCCTTCTATCGCAAGTGTTTTCGAAAGTACTTGCCCGAAGTTTTTATAAGCATTGTACATGTTCTTATCAATACTTACCAACGTATACCAAGCTGTTGTAAGGATGAACAATGTGCTTATGAAAAGACCGAAAAAAATCAGCCTTGTCTGTGCAGACATGCCATTTTTAATCTTTCCCTCTTTCTTGACCTCACCAGTATTTTCCATACCAAAATTATATCATGTAAAACTATTTCTAACAATAAGTTTTATGTTGTCATAATTTCAAATGAATTATGTGTAAATTATGACTTTTTATCCAGTTTCAAATTTACAAAATCCGGTACCTGATTTTTTGCATTCTTCATTTTCAAGTATTGTTCTTTTAATGCTTCTTTTTCTTCAGTTGATGAAGATTTGGCTTTTTCGTCAAGTTGTGTGTACAGCTCCTTTTCGACTTCGTTAGCCTTGATGTATACATCCATCTCTTTACCTTTTTGAAAACTGTTCACTTTGCTCTCATAAGAAATTTTCGGTGCGTTAAAAGCTGTATACAATAATGCAAATCCGCACAAAAATACGGCAACCAACGACGCAAAAATACCGATGCTCGAAAGTATTTTTTTATCATGTGAGGCTTTTGTTTTATTTTTTGCCTCGCTAATAATTTTATCTATTTCAGTCTTGTTTACATTTTTCTTTGAAATTTTATTGGCCAAACTGTCAAAAATCTCAATAAGAAAATCTCCGTTATCAACCAGCTCAAATAAAAGCCTTCCGGCGACAGCCAGTCCTGCTACAAATGTTGCAGTTATAAGTTTCATCGTTTCGCCTTTGCGTGAAATCGGATTTCCGTTTAAAGATGAATCTGTAACGGGCTTTACTTTACGCTTATTTTCTGATTCACGGTTATTAAAATTTATATTGCTGTTTATTCTGATGGCCGAAGGAGATAACATTTTAAACTCCCTTAATCATAACACCGCTTCCGTTATCAGCCATTTTTACTGTAGCATAATGATTGATTTTATTGTCTAAAGAAACCTTTTCGTCTTTGATTTCATCATTTATATCTTCATAAATATTTGACTGTGCTGATTTCTGACGTGAAAACACATCCATTTCTTTTTGTCTTGCAAAAGCATTAACTTTTGTTGAATATAATTTTTGCGGTAGCGTCAAACCAAGTGTTAACAGACCTGCTGCCAATCCTATGCCTGTCGGAACTTTCCATCCGGTTGCTTTTATTTTGGGGAATAGAGTTGATAAACCACCGGCAATAACGCCTGTAAGGGCACTACCGCCTACAGTAGCAAGTATTGCCAAATTGCGTTCAGTTCCTCTGTTTACGGGATTTTCGTATCTTTCGGATTTAAAAACGGATTTTGCTGAATAACTATTGCTGTCAATTGCAAAAATTTTCATGTCAGACTCCTTATTCTTTGGGTTTGTTAATATAAAACCCGTAAATAATAAAATTTGCTACCAGGGTTTTTATACTTTTGCACGAATACGTTCAATCAATTTACCAACAGATATTTTTTCTTCTTCCGGTATGTCGAATTCTGCATAATCTTCAAAATATTCAAGGGCATCTTCATAGTCATTTCTTGCCATAAACAGAATTCCGGCTTTTTTATATGCAAGCGTAAATTTATCATTAACGGCTATTGCTTTTAAATAATTTGAGATGGCTTTATCTATTTCATTATTTGCTTCATAAGCCTGGGCAAGAGAGTAGTATAAAAGCTCGCTGTCCTCTCTGTATGTTAAAACATTTTCAAAATTTGAAATAGCACTTTCGTAATCACCGAGTTCAAAACATACATGTCCTAAATCGTAGTAAGCGTCATAATTTTCCGGTTCGCCGTCAAGAACTCTTTCCAGTTCGACAATAGCATCTTCATATCTTTGGTCTTCTATATACACTCTTGCCAAAAGATGTGCCAGTGTGAGATTATTTTCCAGTTCGTAGGTTCCTCTTTGCAGAGTTCCGATTGCAGAAGGTAAATCGCCGGCTTTGAAATACAAATCAGAGAGATTTATATATGCCTGAGCCAATTCAGGATTTAATTCAATAGCTTTTGTATAACAATTCAAAGCATGTTCAAAATCTCCCGTGCAGGAATATGCTACCCCCATATTGTTGTAAACATCAGAATTATCCGGTTCTGTTTCAAGCACAGAGCTGAAAGCATCAATACATTCCTTATATTTTTTTTCTTTAAATAAGGACATTGCCTTATCAATTTTTTCTGACATTATAAATCCCCGTTCATATTCTTAGTATCAATGTTATGTATAATCGTTCTTACGTTTCCTTCTGCCTGAAAGTCTTTCGGATCAAGAGTCATTTTAATTTTATCCGCAACGATATCTTTGTCAACCTGAACTATCTTGGAACGGCCTATAAAATAAACCTCGTTTGGTTTTCCGGTTGAAACATTTGGAAATACGCTGACTTTTGGTCCTTGCGCATAGTAATCATCATACCAAATCTTAACATGCCCGTTTCCAATGTATGAATTTTGTTTTTTGTTATATTGCTGATAATCTGAGTGAATTGTAAGTTTTTTGCCGTCATTTGTATAAGCAACGGTCTTTGTATTGCCGCTTACATTCATATCATCATTTATAGGATTGTAGACAAAATGGTTACCTTCCGATATATTTTGTCCTTGTTTTACAGTTGCATTCCCGATTAAATCAATCTTTCTTATTCCGCCTTTATCATCAGTCAAGATGACAGCTTTGTCTGACATCGTTTCAATATCTTTGTATTGTATTTCGACTTTTCCGTTTGCAACCATCATATTACTTTTTGTATCATATTCTTGTTCATCTGCATTAATAACTACTATTGGGGTATTTCCTTCCGTAATAATAGATTGAGTTTCACCTTCGGCGCGAACAACTTTGTTAATTAAAGATACTTGCAAAATATTTGATTTAACTTCTCTTTTTTTATTTGCATTTATTTCAAATGCATAAGGCTTGTCATAGAAAGTTGCGGTATCAAGCTTGTTGTTTCGCCTTACACTGACGTCAGCTCTCGGACTGACTACGGTTAGGTTATCCAGTTGTACTTTAACTCCGCCGTCAAGCATTATTTTCTTTTCCTTATCGGAAAATGTTTGCGTTTTTGATTCTATAACTAAATCGGAAGCATAAACCGCAAGGCTTGATAATATTAAAAACGAAATAATCAATATCTTTTTCATCTTGTCTCCTTATTATTTTTCAAAAATTTGAGTTTTGGTATTACCTACAATTTTGAAACTGTCATATCCTGCTCTTATTATACATTTATCTGCAATGGCGATAAATTCTTTCCCTTTTTTTACTTTAACGTTTCCTTCTGCTACGGTGTCATAATCAGAACCGGACCAGATAACTTTATCTGCTTCAAGAGAAGTTTCATCTTTCAAAACGATATATGTATTATCATACAATGTTATTATACGATTTTTTTCGTCATATGTACCTTTAGAGGATTGAAAACTCATAGATACTTCATTATTTTTGTAAAAATTCCCAACCGGGTTATTTAGTGTAGCAATTTTATCCTGGTTGTTATAATTCCCATTTTCTCCATATAATTCAAAATACTTTGTTCCATTTTTTGTCTCGGTAATTATAACTCCGTTAGCATTTATTTTTTTGCTGTTTGCACCGTTTTTTATTTGCGCGCGATTAAAATTTCCTGTAATAACACCGGCGGAAATAAATGCCCAGCCCATTACAAATATAATGGCAAGTAATATAATTACATATGCTTTCCCTTTTGTGTTTAGTTCCCGAAATTTATTAATCCCTGTTTGCAAATAATTCATACCAGTATTTTATCACATAATATATATTTTTAGTATTTAATTTTTGCAATTTATACTGACACAGAATCCACAACAACTTTATGAAGACCTTTTGGATTATCAACATTACGGTTAAGTTTTAAAGCAGTTTCAAGTGCCAGTAATTGGAGTATTACAACATTAGCGAATAATTGCTGAATTTCATTCTCACATTCAACATTAAGATGAAAATCAGGTCTGATTCTATCATCTCCAATACCTATTACGGCCAAAATAGGTTTATAATCAGCCTTTATCTTGTTCAAATTACTGATTGACCTTTCAGAGGGTGTATCTACTGATATAAAAATCAATATTGATTTATTGTTGAGAACAGCTACATGTCCGTGCATAAATTCACCCAATATCGCAGCACTTATATTTTTATAAGAAGTTTCTTTGACTTTTAATGCCCCCTCTTTAGCAAGAGAATAAGAAATCCCGTCAGCAGTCATAACAATAATATCTCTTCTTGTAATATATTTTGAGAATTTCCCAACATCCGACCTTTTTGCTAATGCCTTGTCAATAATCGCAGGAAGATGGAACAAAGATTCCTTATACAATCTCGTCATATCCTGATTCCCGGCATTTTCTATGAGTTTAAGCGAAATAAGAATCAAGCAGAGCATTTGTGATGTGAATGATTTTGTTGCTGCGATTCCGTGCTCGACACCGGCATAACAAGCCACCTTATAGTCAGATTCATTCCAGATGGTAGATTCTTCGTTGTTTGTTATGCATAAAACCGGCAAATTTGTTTCACTCTTAACTCTTTTTAACGATTTAAGCGTGTCAGATGTCTCCCCTGATTGAGTTATAAATATATATAAAGTATTTTCATCGTGAGGTATCAGATTTTTTAGTAAAAATTCACTGGAATATATTGCTCTCGATTCTATTTTGGAAATCTTTTCAACCAAATCTACTGCAAAACGTGCACAATGATAAGAAGAACCACTCGCAACAAGCACAATTTTCCGTATATTTTGAGGTAAGTCAATTTTAATTTCACCCGTTTGTGAATCTATGTATTTCATTAGAATATATGGGATTATTTTTGCCTGCTCCGCAATCTCAGATTCCATATATGTCTTCTTTTTTTGTAAAAACATTTGCCATTCTCCGACACTGTAATATATAAATTCTAATACCTGCAAGACGAAAGTTCAATAAGTTAAATAATTTGATTTACACTTATATTTGTATTAAACTTCATTAAAAATAAAGGAGAACATTATGCTTTCAGGACCTTTTTTAGACAGAAACTGGATGGGCGAAAATAAAGATTACACAAGCGCTGATATAATTATGCTTGGATTGCCGTTTGACGGAACAGTATCATACAGACCAGGCTCTCGTTTTGCGCCGGAGCAAATAAGACTTGCCAGTTGGGGATTGGAAGAATATTCACCTTATTTTGATAAGCATTTGCAAGATTGTAATTTCCACGATGCAGGGGATTTGGAATTCCCACTCGGTAATACTTTAAACTCGCTAAATTTAATTGAAAAAAATGTTGATGAAATCTATAAAGACAGGAAAAAAGTATTTGGAATAGGCGGTGAGCATCTGGTTACGTTACCGGAAATTAAAGCCATTGCCAGATACTACAAGAACCTGGCAATTATTCATTTTGATGCGCACACAGATTTACGTGAAGAATATTTGGGTGAAAAGCTCTCACATTCGGCAGTTATTCGTCATTGCGGAGAAATTATCGGTTTTGAAAATATTAAGCAAATAGGGATTCGCTCCGGAATGAAAGAAGAATTTGAATTGATGAAAAAATATAATACTCTGGCTAAAAATTTTGCCGATTTGGATTCCCTTAAAGATAAAGAAATATTTGTAACAGTAGATTTAGATGTTTTAGATACCTCGGTAATGCCGGGTACAGGGACACCTGAAACCGGCGGGCTTAACTTTATTGAACTTTTAAGATGGTTCAAATATATAAGCAAATTCAATATTATAGGCGCAGATGTCGTAGAACTTGCTCCGGACTATGACACTTCAGGAGCTTCAACCGCCGTTGCAACAAAAGTTATACGTGAACTTTTAATGACTATGAGCTGTTAATCATCTTCATTTTCGAATAATATATTACCTTTTTCAGTAGACTTTTGAATATCATCCGATATGTCAAAATCTATAACACCATTAATTGCCATATCCAATGTTTTGGAAACTTTTACAGGATAATCTCTTAAATCCGAAGTTATTTCTCCTAATGATATACCTTCGTCATAGAATTTGGCTTGTCTGGGACCGTTTTCAAGCATTTCAGGATGGTATTGCACAAATTCACTATATGGATGCCATGCTCGATTATTATTACACTGCCTGCAAAACATTACTACATTATCAATACTGTTTTGTCCGCCTCTGGAAATCGGTACTATATGCTCGATAGTCTCCATGAAAGGTTTTACCATATAATTGACTATTGCGCCGTCATTATAATACATACGTGCATAAGACAAGAAAGAATTTTTAGTATACAAGTTAACGGGCATTTGGGCTAATTCTTGCATTACTGAATTTTCTATATCAGACAAATTATACTGATTAATAAGGTTTTTATATAAGGATTTTATAAGGTATGTAATCCTTTTTCCATCACGCTCTTTTGTATAAATATCGCAAATACCTGTATAAATTTTATCCAATTCTGTTTTTGTTTCCGGAGAATTCTCTAATATAATATTGTTTGCATTATTTAGGTGATAATCCCTATTCTTTGCAAAATCCATTGCATCATAGTATGTCGCCTCAATATAATGCTCATAAACCTCACGAATTTTAAGGATTTCTGACAATTTTTTATCAGGATATTTTTTCGACAGAGTTTCTAATTCGTCAAAAATATCCCCTCTGTAGTCGTGCATATATTTTCTATAAGGCTTAACATTTTCTATTACTTCTGGTGCCGGTTTAAGGTCAATTTCTGAAATTTTCAAAATCTCCATTGTTTTGTCTTTTTTCATTTGATCCTTGACGAAATTTGGACATTTATTATAATCTGTTGAATTTATCAAAAATGCTTCAACTGACCTAAGGAACTTATTGTGCGCATCATTGTCTGTAACAATTTGTGCAAGTGATTTTTCAGGATACTTATTCGCAAAAGCAAAAAGGGTACTGAAAATTTCAGGAGACACTCGCCAGACTTTTTCATATACGTTATTTTTAATAAGCTTAGAAAGAGGCAGTGTAATCTTTGACCACATCTGAGAAAGTTGTCTTGACTTTATTGTTTCTTTTCCGCAGCAAGCACAAAAATTACCTTCTATGTTTTTAAGCTTTGAAACAGATGAACTGCCTTTATATGAAATTTTAGAATTATTATAGTAATTTCTGTTTATAGAATCAGTTAAATTTATTTTCACAATAAGTTTCCTATATAACTATCTATTAATATAAAATCCGTAAAAAAATTTTTTGCTAATTTATTTGATTAAATTTTAAAAATTATGTACTATGTAATTAATAAAATTAATCCGAACGGTATACTCACAGGATAAATTAACAAGGAGAGGTAAATAAGTAGATGAAAAGATTTATTAAATACGGACTTGCTACGGTTACATTTATATATTTGTCATTTAACATGGCTTATGCTGCAACTCCGGCTGAATTATACGATGATGTATGGAAAGTAGTTAACAAAAAATATTATGATCCGTCAAACAACCAACAAGATTGGTCAAAATGGCGTTACAGATACGATCACAAATTAAAAACGCCTGAAGATGCTTATGTAGCAATTGACACTATGCTTGCAAGCCTTAATGACCCGTATACAAGATTTTTACAGCCCAAAGAATTTTCAGAAGAAACTCAATCCATAAAAGGATCTCTGAAAGGTATCGGAACTCAAATTGGGATAAGAGACGGAAATTTAGTCATTATTGCACCATTAGAAGATTCTCCGGCTGAAAGAGCTGGTTTGCTTGCAGACGACCAAATATTGGAAATTAACGGAGAAAGCACTAAAGGAATAAATATTGATGTCGCTGCAGACAAAATCAGAGGCGAAAAAGGAACGACCGTAAAATTATTAATTCAGAGAAAAGGTGTTCCAAACAAGGTTTACAGTATAATAAGAGATGAAATCGATGTCAAATCCGTATCCTGCAAACCACCATTTGATACTTGTGAAATTCCTGATGATATTCAGTATATAAGATTAAGCTCCTTTATTAGCAAAAATGCTGCTGCTGAAATTGAAACCATTTTAAATTCCAGCTCAGGGAAAAAAGGAATCATTCTTGATTTGCGTTCAAATCCGGGAGGATTATTAACAAACGCAATTTATATCTCAGACATGCTTTTAAAGGGCGGAGTCATAGTAAGCACAGTCGACAGAGACAGATATAAAAGCACTACAAGAGCCAGATATACTCAAGTTACACAAAAACCGATAGTAGTTTTAATTAATAAAGGTTCTGCATCAGCAAGTGAAATTTTGAGCGGAGCTTTGAAAGACAATCATCGTGCGACAATTGTAGGAGAACAATCTTTTGGAAAAGGTTTAGTTCAGGAAATTAATAAACTTCCGGATGAATCGGGCATGAATATTACAATTCAAAGATACCTCACTCCTTCCGGAACTGATATACATAAAAAAGGAATTACTCCTGATGTCGTGGTAGAATTGACTAAAGAGAATGTCGAAGCAAAAGATGACGTTCAATTAAAGAAAGCTATTGAAGTATTGAAAGAGATGACATGTCTTGCGCAACAGAATGGATAATTAAGAGCGATAATGATAGTAAAAAGTCTGTATTGGACAGGCTTTTGGAAATCAGGGGGATTAAAAGCGAGGATGCAAAGCGGGAATTTTTGCATCCTCTTGAAATTACTTTAACTCACCCGAACGCTTTTTGTGATATGCCGAAAGCCGTCGAGAGAATAGTTAAAGCTATTGATAATAAAGAAAATATTTTAATCTATGGTGACTTCGATGCAGACGGTGTAACGTCTACATCTGTACTTATGAAAACATTTTCATATTTGGGAGGAAACGTCGCCTATTATATTCCAGACAGAGATACCGAAGGCCATGGGCTTAATTCAAAAGCCCTTATTAAATTAATGGCGCAAAAAAAGCCGAAATTGATTATTACAGTGGATAATGGTATAAGCAACACCGAAGAAGTAAAATTTATTAACAGTTTCAAACGTGATGTAATTATAACCGACCATCACGAAGCACCGGAAGAACAACCGCCGGCTTATGCAATAATAAATCCTAAAGCAATGAATTCTCTTAGTGAAAAACTTACTCCGACACAAATAGAACATTTAACTTACCTCGCAGGAGTTGGTGTCGCATTCAAGCTTGCACAAGGAGTCTTAGAACATTATAATAAGCTGGAATTTAGCTATGAACTATTACCTTTCGTAGCTGTTGGGACCATCGCTGATATAGTTCCGCTTGTCGGCGAAAACAGATACTTTGTAACCAAAGGTTTAGAGCTCATTGCGCAAGGCAAACATTACGGATTAAAGCGGATGCTGGATGTAGCCGGATTAAATTGCGAAAACGGTTTAACTTCAGATCAGGTAGCATTCACTATTGCACCCAGAATTAATGCTTCAGGTCGTTTAGATACTGTTGATTCAGCCATAAAACTCATGATTTCCGAAAATAAACAGGAAATTGAAATGGCAATAATTAATCTTGAAAACTTTAATAAGGTACGCCAGGAATTAGTTTCACAAATTTTTGCTCAGGCTGATGAAATGTGGCAATCTACAGGAATGAAAGACAACGCAATTGTATTATATAATCAAGATTGGCATATAGGAATCATCGGCATTGTAGCGTCAAAATTTGTTGAAAAATACTATAAACCCACCTTCATTATGAACTATTCTCCTGAAAACAAGATTTTCAGATGCTCAGCAAGAGGTGTAAAAGAATTGAATTTGTACGAGATTCTGACAAATATCTCTGAATATTTTGAAGGATTCGGAGGGCACAAACTTGCCGCAGGATTCTCATTCAGCGAAGACAAGGCAGATTTCGAAACTGTTAAAAAAGCATTAAATCAAACTGTTGATGAAATGTTAAACGGAGCAAAATTGACACCTTCTCTGGATATAGATTTGGAATTGAACATTAATGAGCTTGACGTTTCTTTAATAGAAGAAATTTCGGCAATGGAGCCATTTGGTGCAGAGAATCCGCCTCCGCTATTTGTTATAAAAGATTTAAGTTTAAAAGAAAAGAAACTTATGGGCTCTACCAAAGACCATCTGAAATTAATTATCAACACACCGCAAGGAACAATGGATTGTATTTGGTGGTCAAAAGGAGACATACCGCTGATTACCGGAGATAAATTGGATATTGCATTTGCACCTCAATTAAACACATTTAACGGAGTCACGAATATACAGTTAATAATAAAAGACATACATTCGGAAGCCTTAAAATCGGAAGAAAAGTCTAAAATAAAGGTTTATGATCACAGGAAAAAAACAAACATATTAACTCAGGTCAATGATTATATAAAAACTTCCAAATTCGGAATCTCTGTATTTGTAGAAGACAGAAATATTATAGAAATGCTTAAACCATATGAAAGCATTACCAAATGTATAATTAACAGAAATACGGCAGAGAAAAATGATGTTTTAATGTTCTTCGACTATCCATGTTCCGCTGATATATATGATAAAATCAAACTGACTGTATGCGCAAATGCATTGCACTATATGAATTATCAAAGCTATACGCCCGATATTACAGGAATCCTTAAAACTTTTTCAAGTATGATAAGATATTGCTGTAATAATCAAGAAGGTAATTTTGTACTTGAAAGAGCTGCAGCTGCACTTGGTATAACAGAAGATGCGACAGAAATTCTTTTGGAGCTCTTTTCGGATACCGGAATGATTATGATTACAAACAGAGAAGAAAAATTTTATAAAATAGAACTTAACAACAATAATAACCCTGCAAAAATAACCGAAAATATTAAATACGAGGAATTTGCAGAAATGATGAATAACATAAATGACTACAAAAACAGCTTTATGAAAATCGAATTATAGAAGGAGTTTACTAATGATAAATTTTATCAAAAATCACCTCGGATTCAAAATATATAATTCTACATGGATTTCAATAATAATAGCAATGTTGCTGATTCCTTGCACAATTTTTCTGCCTGAAAAATTCGGATACGAAAACGGCATATTAGAAAATTTACAGCTACTTATTCTTTTTATTGGTGTATATTTGTCTTTCTTTTCCAAAATAGACAGAAAATTCTTTATATTTATAGGGCTGTTTTTAATTATTCTCATTTTGAGGGAAATAAATTGCGGAAGAACATTGTTTTTCCCGGTTCCCGGGACAGAAAATGCCTTTTATAACTGGAAAGATATCAAGTACGGATACCTTGCACATCCGATATTTGGTATGTATATAGCTTTTGTAGTTATTTATTTTCTTAAAAACAAACTTTTTCTGAACAGTTGGAACTATATTAGAAAAACAAAACTTCCGACTTGGAACATCCTTTTCATGATTTTCAGCTTAATTGTAGGTGTATATGCAGACCATGCAATAGATAATATGGTATTTGAAGAAATAATTGAATTGTTATTTTATACCTCATTGGTTGGAACAATACATCTATATTCGACCGGTAAAATTTCTTCATAATTAATATACTAAAATATGTTTTGCACAAAAAAATAAAAGGTTGAATTATTTAATTCAACCTTTTACTTATAAACTTACCGAATGGGGTTTACATCATTCCACCCATTCCGCCCATGCCTGCCATTGCCGACATATCAGGAGCTTTATTTTCTTCCGGTATTTCAACTACGGCTGCTTGAGTTGTTAATAACATTGAACCGATTGATGCTGCATTTTCAAGAGCGCTTCTTGTAACTTTTGCCGGATCTACGATACCTGCTGAGAACATATCAGTATATCTGTTCAGCAAAGCATCATAACCGTAAGCATCTTTTTCGCTTCTTACATTGTCAACAACAATATCGCCTTTAGCGCCTGCATTATCAGCAATTGCTCTCAAAGGTACATCGAGTGCTGCGGTAAGAATTTTGTAACCGCTCTTTTCGTCATCAGAATCGAAACTCATTTTTTCAAGTTTTGATTCAAGTTCCTGCTGAACTCTTATAAGAGCTACTCCGCCTCCCGGAACAATACCTTCTTCATTAGCTGCTCTTGTAGCATTAAGGGCATCTTCTATTCTGAGTTTTCTTTCTTTTAGTTCAACTTCTGTTGCAGCACCAACTTCAATAACTGCAACACCGCCTGACAATTTAGCCATACGTTCCTGAAGTTTTTCTTTATCGTATTCGCTGTCAGAAGCTTCTATTTGTTTTTTAATCAAGTTAACTCTTTCCTGAACAGCGGATTTTGTTTCATTACCAACAACGATAGTTGTTTCATCTTTTGTAACAGTAACACGTTTAGCTACACCCATCATAGCTGTTGTAACGTTTTCAAGTTTCATTCCAAGTTCTTCGGTAAACATTTGACCGCCGGTAAGAATTGCGATATCTTCAAGCATTGCTTTTCTTCTGTCACCAAATCCGGGAGCTTTAACTGCAACAGCTCTCAAAACTTTTCTCATCGTGTTAACAACTAATGTCGCAAGTGCTTCACCTTCAACATCTTCCGCAATCAATAACAGGGAACGTCCGTCACGGGCAACCTGTTCAAGAACGGGAACCAAATCAGCAATAAGATTAATTTTCTTGTTTACACAAAGAACGTAAGCATCTTCTAAAACAGCTTCCATTCTTTCAGCATCAGTTACAAAATAAGGTGAAATGTAACCTTTATCAAACTGCATACCTTCAACAACCTTAAGATTAGTTCCGAAAGATTTGCTTTCTTCAACAGTTATGACACCGTCATGACCAACTTTATCCATAGCTTCTGCAATCAATTCACCTATTTCTGAATTGTTGCCTGCAGAAATTCCTGCGACCTGTGCAATTTCTTCTTTTGTAGAAACAGGGTGAGATAAGTCTTTAATTTTATTGATAGAAATTTCAACTGCTTTATCAATACCACGTTTCATTGACATTGGGTTGGCGCCAGCAGTTAAATTTTTCAAGCCTTCTCTTACGATAGCCTGTGCTAAAACTGAAGCTGTTGTTGTACCATCACCTGCAACATCGTTAGTTTTGGATGAAACTTCTTTAAGAAGCTGTGCACCTGCATTTTCTAATCCGTCTGCCAACTCGATTTCCTTTGCAATAGTAACACCATCATTGACGATTTGAGGTGAACCGAATTTCTTTTGCAGAATGACATTTCTGCCCTTCGGTCCTAATGTAACTTTTACGGCGTCAGCAACCGCATCTATACCTTTAAGAAGAGATTTTCTTGCATCTTCTTCAAAAACAATTCTTTTTGCCATTTTATATTCTCCTTATTGTATGTTTATTTTTAGGGTGTCTCCCGACCATATATCTACGTGCGTAGCACTATTCAACAATTGCTAATGCATCTTTTATTGACAAAATCTTGTATTCAACTCCGTCCATTTTAATATCGGTACCTGAATACTTCGCATAAAGAACTATATCTCCGACTTTAACACCCATAGGTTCTTTTTCGCCTTTGTCATTCATTTTGCCTTCACCTACAGCGACAACTTCGCCTTTTTGAGGTTTTTCTTTTGCACTGTCAGGAATAAAAATTCCGCCTGAAGTCTGCTCTGTGTCTTCAATAACCTTGATAACAATTCTGTCTTGTAGTGGTTTTAATGCCATAGTAGTGTCCTCCTATCTTCTATAAGTATATTTATACTATGAATTTATATTTATTTTTGAAATATTAATGAAAAATTAACATTTCACCCAAATAAGATAAATATGCGCAAAAATATTATCTACGCATATTTATTTTCATATTTTGAATATAATATTTTCTAAATAATATGCTCCGGCATTGCGATATTGCCTTGCTGCAGACGTTTTTCAAGTTCACCCTGTGGTTCGTAGAATGGTGATACTGTCATTATTCTTGCTGCAATATCTGGATAGTGGTAAATAAACTTCAATTCCCCTTCTGTTAATGGTTTTTGAGTGTGTACGTTTGCGTAACGTGCAAGTTCAAGAATATTTCTAGCTTCGTTTTCGTCTTTAAATTCAATTTCAAGTTTATTGTATACGTTTCTGAACCCTTTGATACCACCATATTCACCTGTTGTAATCATTCTACCGGTTTCTATAATTTCAGGCTCTCCTCGTCCGAGTTCTTCAAAATCATAAAGTTCATAATTCCTTCTGTCTTTTAAGGCTCCGTCAGCGTGAATACCTGATTCATGGGCAAAAGCGTTATCCCCTACGGCAGGCTGATTGATTGGAATCGGAAGCCCGAAAGCATAAGCGGTATATTTGGCAAGTTTCCAGGATTTAGACAAGTCAATCTGTTCATCCACAATGTATTTGCCCCTAAATCCGGCTGATTTGGTGCAAGCCAAAAGACATGAAACTAAATCTGCATTTCCGGCACGTTCTCCCATACCGTTTATTGCAGTGTTAATGTATGCATCTACTCCGGCGTCAACAGCAGCCATTGCGCCTTCGACCGAACAGGCAACAGCCATTCCGAGGTCATTATGGAAATGTAATTCTATGGGCATTTGAGTTTCCTTCGCAAGCTGATAGATTCTGTTATAAGTCGTATGCGGGTCTTCATATCCCAAAGTATCGCAATACCTGAATCTGTATGCACCGCAAGCCTTTGCTTCCTTAGCAAGTTTAATAAGAAAATTTAAATCACTTCTGGAGGCATCTTCGGCATTAACTCCGATAATTTTCGCACCCTTGGAAACAGCACATTCGACAGCTTCGCAAGTCATTCGCAAAATATCGTCTGCTGTTTTCTTTCCCATATATTTACCCCGTATCATTTGGTCGGAGGTTGATTGTGAAAGATTGCAATTTTCGAGTAAAGGACAGTTTTCAAACGATTTTTCAACATCAGCCGTAATCGCTCTCATCCAGCCGGAGAGTTTTGTTTTTCTTATAACTCCACGTCTTACAAGCTCTAAATTCGCGTTAAGATAATTTAATTCGTGCATTGTTGTTGGAAATCCAAATTCGGATTGAGTTATGCCCATATCATCGAGCATAAGGTTTATTATTGTTTTTTGGAGTTTTGCAAGTCCTAATCTTGAGGTTTGGACTCCGTCTCTATTCGTTACATCTACAAAATATATTTTAGGCATAATAAAATATTCCTCGCTAATCTCTGCAGGAATATTTTACAACATTATAAGACAGCTTTGCAAGTGAGATATTATTTCCACTGAACTGTATCTTGCTTTTCAGTACTTGGTTTTTGTGAAATGATTTCAGTAGGTGCGGTATTTTTTTGCAATTTATTTGCGGTATCAATGAAGTATTTTGTGAAAGCAGCTGCAACAAAAGTTAACCCGACCATAATCGCTTGCAAATAATTTCTATCACGCTCTTGCTCGTATGTCAGTTGTTTACCTGCACGAGGTTTTATTTTTAATTTGGGTAATCTCATGGCTTGAAAGCTTGTCTGCCGTTGATTTGCATCAATTGGTTGAATTTTCATAACACACCCCTTTTCTATATTATAATTATAACATTTATTGAAAGCTTCTCAACCCCAGATTGCTTTATTTTTTACAGGGTTATGTATTAATTCTGTAGTAGCTTTTGGAACTGATGGATTCTTTTGAATTTTTGCCTGTTTCGCAGCCCAAGCAACACAAATTGCCATTGCCGTTGCAAATAGAGCTCCTATCATTATTTTAGCAAAGTTATTTTGTTTTATTTCATTCTTCTCAAACTTGTCAATTTGATGGTGGACATATAAAGGGTCAAAATTCATATCATAATCGCCAATAGGAAGTTTTCTGATTGTTTTGACACAATACCCGTCAGAAAAATCCAGATTTTTTACTGCATATACAGAAATTTTGTTATCAAAATCCGTAAGACCTTGTTCTAAAAAGATGTCATACCCTTTCTCTTTAGCTTTTACAATTGCGTTTCTTGAAAATTTATTCTGAATATCTTTTATGATTTCTTGCTGTTTATCAGTATAGGGAACAGCGCTCTGTGAAACATACAGAGCCTTAAAGTTTTGATTGTTGATTGGCTGGGTTTTCATACACATACCTCCTAAGGAATTTCATACTAACACTAACGCAATTTGTTTGCAATATGCACGCCTACTTTATAACGCTCGCAGTAACGTTTTAATTCTTTTATAACAACACCTGATAACGCAAATACGGCAATAAGATTCGGAACCGCCAAAAATAGCGTAACAGCATCTGACAGGTTAATAATTGATTTAAAATTCATTGCAGAACCTGCAATAATACAACAGCAATAGAGCGCCTGAAATATTCTCGTAGTACATTTATCCCCTCCAAATAAGAAGTTCCACGCTTTAACTCCGTAATATGAACCGCAAAGCATTGTTGAGAGAACAAAACAACTTGCCATAATAGTAAGCAATATCGGGAACCCAGGACAAATCGTACCGAAAGCTTTGGAAGTAAGTTCAATGCCGGCGATTCCGTCTACGGTTAAATATGCGCCCGATACTACTATTACAAATGCGGTTGAGACACCTACAATTACTGTATCAACAAAAGGCTGTAACATGGAAATAAATGCTTGAACCACAGGTTTGTTTGTATTAACGGCTGAGAATGCAATAGGAGCAGTGCCTAATCCGGATTCATTGGCAAACATAGCTCGTCTGAATCCCCATAACATGCAGGCAAATGCTCCTCCTGTCATAGCTTGAGGTGAAAAAGCTTCTCTTACGATTAATGCTATTGTGTGGGGAAGGTGTCCTATATTTAAGATACAAACCAGAATAGCGCTTGTAACGTACAAAGAGCACATTATCGGAGTAACTTTTGAGGTGAATTTCCCGATTGCTTTTATTCCGCCTATTATTGTAAACCAGGTAATAAGAGCAACGATAGTTCCCAGAATCCAACCGTTATCAGCAAATATGCTATTATTCCCGCCTGTAACTTCAGTAAATTGTGCTGTCATTGCATTGATTTGAAACAAATTCCAACCGCCAATCATTGCAAATACAGCACATACAGCATATATTTTGGCTAATATATTTCCTATGGTTTCGAAATGCTTTCCTCTTCCTCTAAAAGCTACAGGAATATAATACATTGGTCCTCCGGATACTGTTCCGTCAGGATTCGTCTGTCTGAATTTAACTCCCAAGAGAACTTCCGAAAATTTCAATGCCATTGAAAATATACCGGCGACAACCATCCAGAAAATAACTCCGGGGCCTCCGATTGAAACAGCTGCCGCCGAACCGGCAACATTACCGATTCCGGCAGATGCTGAAATTGTTGCGCTCAAAGCCTGAAAGGATGATAATTCACCTTTTTTCTTTCTTTGATAACCTGACGGATTATTGTGTTTATATTTGTTAGTTATAAGTTTTACGGCGTGCTTAAATCCCCAAAAACCGATAAAACCTGTTCTTATGGTGAAGAATAACGCTGCTGATATGAGCAGAGCAACTAAAAATTCTATTTTTACTCCGCCAATTGTAACGTATGAAAAAATGAATCCTGAAACTCTGTCTGCTATAGGAGCCAGAGCGCTATCTATCACGGCATCAATATTCATATAATAATTTTACTATAAACATGAAATAACTGAATATTCTGTGATATAATCAGTTTTAAAGTTAAAGGAGAGCAAATGTTTAATTATATTTTACAGGGACTAATTGTAATAATTTGTGCATATTTAATCGGATCAATTCCGACCGGTTATCTGATAGTAAAGTCTAAAACAGGTCAGGATATAAGAACAATAGGTTCCGGTTCGACCGGTGCCACAAATGTAAAACGTGTTTTAGGAAAAAAATGGTTTATAACGGTTATGCTCTTAGATGCATTAAAAGGGGCAGTGCCTGTAGTTCTTGCAAAAATATTTGCATCGTCCGGTTTATTCGGGTTATTTCCGGTTCTCGCTGCTGTTGCGGTAATTATAGGACACAGTCGCCCTTGTTTCTTAAATTTTAAAGGCGGAAAATCAGTTGCTTCAGGCGTTGGAACAATCTTGGCGTTGAATTTTATTGCCGGAATTGTAATAGCAATTGTCTGGGCTGTTATCACATATATAACACGATATGTTTCAGTCGGTTCTATAATAGCACTTTTTATCTCTCCTTTTGTTATGTTTTATTTGGGTGCACCATTGGCTTATGTATGTTATTGCGCTGTCGGTGCGGCTTATATCATTTATCTGCATAGAGAAAATATTAAACGCTTAATCGCAGGAAATGAAAATAAAGTAAGATAATTTATTCAACATTTACCAATTTGGGTTGTATGGATGAACCTAATATATTTTGTCTAGACTTTTTAGCGTAGTCTTAGTCGTTTTGTAAAGCATGCCGAAAAGTGTTGTTAATCATGCATTTTTAGCATAAATAGACCATATGGTCTAGATCCTTCAATCTATCCGAAATGCCCTAAATTAAACCATTTTATCGATGAAACAATCCTCTAAAAAGGGGTAATATACGTAGAGTAGATTAGAACAAAAATACAACTATATAACTTATAAGGATATGAGAGAAGGAGAGAGTATGAAACGTGAGTTTAGACAAAAAGCAAAAGTGCTGTTGATTGATGACAACTATGAGCATCTTGTGGGAATCAGGGAATTATTGAACCTCGAAGGTACATTTGATGTTGTTGGTATTGCGACTAATGTTACGGTTGGTTTGAATCTGATTAAGAAATATCAGCCTGATATCGTTCTTTTGGATATGAATATGCCGGACAGAGATGGATTGCAGGGAATTATGGAAATTGAAAAATTGGGTATTGAAACAAAAGTTCTTGCACTTTCCGGATACGATGATGCAGATTTGATTTTCAGAGCTATGAAAATCGGTGCAAAAGGATATGTCCTTAAAACTATGGCATCAGCACAATTGATATATGCAATCGAAGAAGTTCTTAACGGTAAAATATATCTTCCGCTTGCACTTTCATCAAGATTCTTTGAATATTTTCAGCAATCTTTCAGAGAAGAAACTGCAAAACAAGAAACTGGAGAAGAAAATCTTTTGTCATATCTGACACAAAGAGAAGAAGAGGTTTTGGAATTGTTAACTCAAGGTGTTACATATAAAGGTGTTGCAGGAAAATTATTTATTTCGGAAACTACCGTTAAAACACATGTTAACAATATTTTCCAAAAATTACAGGTAAATGACAGAACTCAAGCAGTTTTGTATGCAATTAATAACGGCTTTTTAACAAAGAAAGTAAAATTAGGAGTTTAATTTATTTTTCCTAAAAACCGGACGGGCGAGGATTTATTTATGAGAAAAATAGTCAGACAACAGAATTATTTAAAAGAACTGATTGAAACTCAGGGAAATCGGTATCTGACTAAACAGGCTTTGAAATGTCTTGTTCGTTCCGCAATAGAACCGTTGCTCGATACACCGGAGAGTGGAGTTGTTCTTTATAGGATAGAAAGAAAAGATGGGTTACAGGGAATCTTAAAGCGCCTTGAATTTTCAGATATAGATTCAATAGATTATTCCGATAAATCGGCGAACCTTGTGGAAAAAGTTTGGGCAAATACTGAATTCGTGTGTGTTATGACACACAGATTTGTAGCCATACTTATATGGGATTACAATACAGGTGACGAAAATACCGTAAGGTACTATTCTCTATATAATTCTAAATTTCAAAATGAACCTCTTGATATTATTCAGAGAAATTCAAAAGTTGATATTTCGCCGTATAAAGAAAAATTTACACCGGACAGACGTGACAATGCGCTTTTGAATTCATCATTGAGAAAGCTTTTGGAAAATCTTGAAGAATCAGCAAGTGATGCTGTTTTGGGTTATGCTGAACAGAGTGCCGGAACTCTGATTGATTCTGATTATGTGCAGAAGAAATCCCGTATTATTGCCCATGAAATAAGAAATCAGCTTTCAATATGTGATTTGTATACGGGTATTATAAGAAAATACGTTGAAAGCTCTGATGTAGACAAAAACGGAATCATAAATGCTTTGGCATCGATCAGTAAAAGTTTGTTGATGGCAAACAATTCTTTATTGTCGCTTAAAACAAAAGAAAATTCCAAATTAACTCCGGTAGAACTTGATGCGGTAGTTAAAACGGCAGTTGAATTATCTCATGTGTATGCGGACGGTCACGGAATCGATATTCAATTGGAAGATATTCCAAAGGTTACAATTCTCGCTGATTCGGAAAAATTGACAGCTGTAATAATAAATTTGATAAAAAATGCAGTTGAAGCATTTACCTCATGTATGGATGATGAGACAACATCTTTAAATGGTAAGTATATAAAAATTTTAGCTGAAGCAGAAAACGATTTTGCGCTTATTATGATTTCTAATAATGCGCCGGGAATTAAAGAACCTGAAAAAATATTTGATGAAGGTTTTACCACTAAATCAAACGGCTCAGGATTGGGATTGTGGATTTGTAAAAGGTCAATAGAAGAACAAATGGGACAGCTTGAGCTTTCCAGAACGAGTGAAGATTATACTGAATTTACAATTCGTTTGGGTCTGGTAAATAAGGAGTGATACGCATGGATCTAATTTCATCAAGAACAATTGAAATAACCAAGCTCGGTATGGATGGTCTGATGGAAAGACAGCATGCTATTTCATCAAATATCGCAAATGTTATGACTCCTGATTACCAAAGAAAAGAAGTGGCTTTTGAAAGCCAGCTCGCTGAAATCATAGAAAAAGAGGATTTGAAAGATTACATAAAGGGGCAGAATAGTATAAAATATGTACCGCCGAATGTAGATGTTTTTACGGGCGAAATTCATAAATACCGCATTCCTACAAAACAGGAGGAGGCGTATTTAAAATCAAATACTATGGATGAATACAGACCGCAGTATGTTACTGACATATACAGCGGTACAAATATAGATGGTAATAATGTTGAATTGGAACGTGAAATGATGGATTTGTCAAAAACGGGTACACAATATCTTGTATTATCAAATCTGGAAAGAAGACAGTTCAGTAACATACAAAATGCCATAAGAGGACAATAGAATTAAGCATAAAGGGTGGAGAAAATGAGCTTTAATATATTTGATATCGCAGGTTCCGGTATGACAGCCCAAAGGGCTAAGCTGGATACAATTGCAAGTAACATTGCAAATATTCATACTACAAGAAAACCTGATGGTTCAAAGGGCGTTTACATAAAAAAAGACGTATCTTTTAGGACGGTCTATGAGGATACTCTTAACAGAGGACCTTCAAATTTCTCAAGCAATGCACCGGACCCGCAGTTTGATCCTATAACCGGAAGGATGCTAATTAATGCTAACTATGCGCTTAATCATGGTTATGTAACCGGCGGAGTGCAAGTCGAACAGATATATGAAAGAGAAGACGGTATAAAGACAGTATATGATCCTTCCCATCCTGATGCTGACGAAGAAGGCTACGTCGATTTGCCTAATATAAACGTAGTTGAGGAAATGGTGGATATGATAGCAGCATCAAGAGCATACGAGGCAAATGCAACCGTAGCGGAAAACGTTAAGACGATGATGCAAAGTGCGATGAATATTTAAAGCACTAATAAACTAAGATAATAGGGATAGAAACAATGGATTTTTCAACTAATATTCAAGAATTTAACAGAGAATTCAATCTTAATGCAATAAATGATTACAATAAATATCTTCAAGGGCAGGCAGCTTTTGAGATTGAAACGGAGCATACTGAATTTGCAAAAGCATTGGAAACGGCAGCGAAAGCAGTTCCTTTAAAAGATAAAAATGACTCGGAAAAATCCGGAAATTTTATGGATGCGATGGGAAATAGTTTCATGTCAGGACTTAATTCTGTTAACAAAGCACGTCTTGAAGCTGACAGAATGCAGGAAGATTTAGCTATGGGTGGTTCCACAAGTATTCACGATGCGATGATTGCGGCAGAAAAAGCCGAATTAAGTATGCAAATGGCAATACAGGTAAGAAACAGAATTCTAAACGCTTATACCGAAATAACCCAAATGGGATTATAATTCAGAGATTTAATCGTCCCAGAGTTCAAAATATTCTGATTTATCCAGTGTTCTTTCATCTCTGTAATAGCTGTTAAAATATTTTGCTTTCCATATTATATCAAACCATTGTTTGTAATTATCCATAAAATTTTCTTTATCCCTGTTAATGTAATGCAAACTTATAATTCCGTTGTGAACGTAGGTTACCCTGTAAAATTCACATTGAGCTTTTATATTTTTATAGTCATCGGTACATCTTGTTACCATTGCTTCTCTGTCACCCAGTTTCAGATATTTATATTGTCCGGTAGGATTGTTTTTTACCATCCGGAGTAGCTCTGTCGCCGTAAAATTACGTATAGGATAAGCGGATTCATAATAAGAATGTACCACTATTGTCCGTTTCCAATTCTCTCTGGTTTCTCCTTCCGGAAGATATTGCAAAATAGCTTCATTACCGAATTTTTTGTAATAAGCCTTTACCCATAATTCTCCCGGCGGATATTTGATTATAATAGTTTCATAAGCAAAAACTGCCGGAATAATTAAGATTAAGAATAAATTAAACAAAAGGACTTTTTTCATCTGCAATAATTCCCTCGTTTTCATCTACTTCTGTTAAATCACGTAAAAATTTTACGGCAAAAATTTCGCTTTCAAAGTGCCCTATATCAAACAGAACTTTATCAGAATCTATGGCGGTGTGAAATTTTATATCTCCCGTAACAAAAGCATCACAGGGAGTTTTTGATATAAATTCCGACCCTGAACCGGCACAGAATCCTATTGTTTTAATCATTTTAGTATTGTTATTATTTACCAGTCTTAATTTGGGTGATAAATACATAAGTTTAACTTTTAAAAATTCAACGCTCATTTCTTTATCCAGTTCAACAAGTCTTGGAAAATCACCGCATGGTTCGCCAACCCATCCTAGAGCTTGAATAAGTAAGTCCGTTGTACCTCCGAAAGCTTTATCAAAGTTTGTATGAGCGCAATACATGTCAATGTTTTTGTATCTTAAAGGAACAGTAAATAAAGGATGGTGAGAAATAATCATGTCACAATTTTTATCAATTGCTTGTTCATAAATTTTATCGGTTATAGTCAGGGCAAATAAAACTTTATTGACTTCTTTATTTACCCCATCGATAATCCATCCGCTTGCATCCCAGCTTTCCTGAGTGTCAAGCGGTGCAAATTTTTCGATTCTTTTAACAATTTCATATTTATTCAAAGATTCTCTCCAAAATCTTTTTTGCAATATTTATTTTACTGTCTTTTTCAATATGACTTATATTCAAATTTTTATCAAGTATGTAAACTTCATTGTCATCGCTGGAAAAACCTGTATCTTTTCTTGAAATATCATTCGCCACAAGGTAATCACAGCCTTTGTTTTTAATCTTTGTTTTGGCATTTTCCAGCAAATTCTCACTTTCTGCACAAAATCCGATAACCATCGGCTTATTTTTTTGCAGGCATAATTCTTTTAGAATATCCGGATTTGTGGTAAATGTAAGGTTTATTTCATCTTTTCTGCCTTTTTTTATCTTTTGTTCGGAATAATTTTTAATTCTGTAATCCGCAACTGCAGCTGCCATTATTACACAATCTTGTTTTGTATAATTGTCAAAAACAGCATTTTTCATTTCTTCAGCTGATTCGGCAACAATATTTTTATAAGGTTTATTTACTCCAAAAGTTGAAATAAGAGTGACTTCAGCTCCCATTGAATAAGCAGAATCGGCGAGTGCAATTCCCATTTTCCCGGAGGAACAGTTTGTAATATATCGAACCGGGTCTATTTTTTCTTTTGTCCCGCCTGCTGTGATTAATATTTTTTTACCGTTTAATACTTGATTTCGGCTAAACAAATCTATAGTTTTTCCCAAAATTTCTTCCGGTTCCGGCATTCTTCCTTTACCTTCGGTACCGCAGGCAAGATATCCTACAGCCGGTTCAAGAACAATATATCCTGCAGATTGCAGTTTGGAAATATTTTCCTGAACAAATCTATTTTCCCACATTCCGGTATTCATAGCGGGAGCAAATAATATTGGTTTTTTAAATGCGCACGCTATTGAAGTTAGCAAATTATCACAAATTCCATTTGCAATTTTAGAAATTGTATTAGCGGAAGCCGGTGCGATTACAAAAATATCAGCCCAGTCGCATAGCGAAATATGTTCGGGTTTGTATTCTTCAATTTCAAAATTGTTTATATATACTTCGTTGTTTGAAACTGTTTGTAAGGTTAATTTTGTAACAAATTTTTCAGCCGAAGGTGTCATAACTACTTTAACGTCTGCTCCGTTTTTTTTGTACAAACGAATCAGTTGTGGAATTTTATATGCCGCAATTCCGCCCGTTATCCCTACTAATATTTTTTTGTTTTTCAGCATATGAGTATTATAACTTAAAAACAAAATATATTTTAAGATTAGTAAGATTAACATCTTAATGGGTAATGAATTTATTTATTTTAGATATTAAATTATGTTTGCGAGGAGATATTATGAAGAAACTATTAATATTTTGCTTTTTTCTGGCGAGTGTAATTGCAGTTGATGCCGAACCAAGGCGTGTAGTTATGCAAACCCCGTACATTAATAACCCATATTATAGGCAATCAGGTTATTATCAGTCTGAGGTTTTACCGCATGATTTGTCCGCACTTGAAAGATATTCAATGAACAGGGTTTATTCACGGGAAACTCCGTTAAGACGGCTTGAACGGCTTGAAAATTTGGCATTTGGTTCTATTCAAAGCGGAAATTTGGAATCAAGATACAGAAATGTTGAATCTGCAATACTTTCAAGACCGAAATCGAATTTCAAGCACAATGCTTTAGGTACTCTTACAAATTATTTCAGAGGACAGGCTACTGGTGTTACGCCGTCTATATATGACAATTTCTATAACTATATGCCTGCTTATGATAATTTTATGCACAATGGCTTTAACAACTATGGAAATTCAAGAATTAACCAATACTCTAATGGTATTTTCGGGAGCGGTTACAGTATATTCAATAATAATGCAGGTTCGAGTTCCTCTATTCGAATTTTGGATTAATTGTCTGAAAAATTCATTTTATATATAATGCTCTTATGATTAATCTTGATTTTTTGACACTTAAGGCATTTTTAACTGAAAACATTGATTTTTTAATAGGTGCAAGGATTCAGAAAATTCAGCAACCCACAAGAAGGGATTTTATTTTTAGTCTGAGAAATAATTCTGAGAGCAGAAAACTGTATATAAATATTCATCCTTCAATATACCATATAGCATTTATGAGTGCTGAAAACGAAACAAAACGGTGGATAAAAATACCTAAACAACCACCGATGTTTTGTATGTTATTGAGAAAATATCTTGAAGGTTTCCGCATACTTGATGCATGTGTTAAAGAAAATGAAAGGATTTTGGAACTGCATTTTGAAACGCTTGATGAAACAGGCGAGCCTCGGTCTCTTTGTCTGGCTATCGAGTTGATGGGTAAGCATTCCAATGTTATTTTATATGACCGGAATACAATGATTATTATTGGTTGTGCTCACAATGTCGGAGCTGATAAAAGTCGTTACCGAGAGCTTAAAGGCGGTCTTAAATATATATATCCTCCTCAGAAAACAATATTTAAATTACCTGAAGGATTAAAAAGGCAATTTAACGGTTTAACTTCCGAAAAAATAAATTATTATCTTCAGTCAGAAACTTTTTCTCCTGCTATTTTGGAGGACAAATATACTTTGTTTGCCGAACTTTTGGAAAATTCAATACGGCAGAATTCTGTAAATGAGATGATAGATAATTATTATGCAGATTTTCAGTTCAGAATTAATTTTAAAAATAAAAAAGACCGGTTATGTGAAATAGTTAATGCAAAATTAAAAAAGAATAAGAATTCGATTGCCAAGATTGAAACACTTTTAGCCAAACGGAGTAATGATGAGAAATATAAACTATTTGGTGAACTTCTTACGGCAAATTTGTTTATCAAAGCGGATTATAAACAGAGTATAGAGCTTTATGATTATACAAATAATGTTAATGTAGAAATCGAACTTGATGAAACAAAAACAATGAACGAAAACGCTCAGCGGTATTTCAAATTGTATTCCAAATTTAAAAACACAAAAGAGAAATCGTCAGAGATTCTGAATAATTTGAAAATGGAGAAAGATTATCTTGAAAATATTTTATACAGTCTGGAATCTGCTTACGGCATTTCAGATTTAGAAGAGATAGAATGCGAATTGGGACAGGAAAATGTTAAAGAAAAACAACAAGCATTGTCTACCATTCACAAACTTAATATAAGCGGTTTTGATGTCTATATAGGAAAAAATAACAGAGAAAATGACTATATAATTTCAAAACTTGCAAAAGACGAAGATTATTGGTTTCATACAAAACAATGTGCAGGTTCGCATGTACTATTAAAAGTTAATGAAAATACCCCGAACGAGGCAATTCTGTACGAATGCGCAAAGCTGGCAAGAGAATATTCTTCTGCAAAACAGCCTTCAAAAGTAGGTGTAATTTATACGAAACGAAAATACATAAAGAAACCGCCGTCAGCTCCTTTGGGTTATGTAACATACAAAAACGAAACGGAAATTCTTATTTAAGGTTTCAGATATTCTTTAATCCACTCTGTTATGAACGGAATAATTTCCGGATCATTCTTTAAAATAACCATTCCTGAATGTTTGGAAGGAGAAGTGTATATTGAAAATTCATTTTGTGCAAATTTTTTGAGATACTTTTCTGCTTCCAGCGAGGTTGAATCATCAGAACTGGAAATTGATAAAAAGTCAACATCGCTAAGTTGGGCGATACTGACCGGAATATATAATCCTCTCGTCTGGACAACAGGTGATAGCATTACAATTGTTTTTGGTTTTGTAATTTTAAGCTTGTCTGCTGCTATTATACCAGCGCTTGCTCCGATATCAGAACCGACAATCGCCCATTCATCAAAAAATTGCATTTTAGGATATTCGTTAATTATGTAATTAATAACGGACATAACATCGTCCGGATATTTTTTGTAAGCATTGTTTGTAAGACTTTTCCAGGAAACCTTTATAAGTTTTGAATTATAAACGCTAAAACCATGCCCTCTTAAATCAATAGTCAGAATTGCATAACCGTTTTCAAGAAGTGAATTTGGCAAATCGCCCCACCACGTTGAGTCTGTCCCATGGGAATGTAGCAGTACGACAGTTTGGTATTCACGCTTATTCTTAATCTTCGGATATGTTAATGTTGCTCTTAGGTTAAAGCCATCACTGGATGTTAATGCCAAATTCTTCTTTGTATAATTTTGCGCAAAACACGCAAAGGTATTTATTAATACAAAAAATAATGCTAAAATGACTACAGTAAATCTTTTCATAACAATTAAATTATACCATACAGCTGAGAAATTTACAATTCTTAACAATAGAAGAGAAAAAAGGCAATTATTTACAGAATATATACTTAATATATATAAGAGCAATTTTTAAGGAGTACGAATGTCTTTAGTAATAGATGCAAATATGAAACTTTTTTCTGATAGATTGCATATATCGTCATCAAGAATGATACAGGATTATGGGCTTTCTTCGATTGACGAAATTATTAAAGCCGAAACTGAAAAAGGCAATACTCATGCCGTTCAATATGCTCGCGAGTACTACAGTTCACCAGACAAATTAATTGAAATGTTCAAACTCGCTGATGTTGAGAATAAATATGTCCTTATAAATCACATGGATGAGAGAACGAGATTTAAGCTATTGCCGTACTTGGATAATGAAGATCTTGTGATGGGATTATATTTTTTCACGCAGGAAAAGCTTTTAAAAATGATGATGACAGTCGGAATTGAAGAGCTTGTAAGGGTTATTTTGGCTGCTTTTCCGCCTGAGCAAGTCGTTATGATGTTTAGAGAAGAAGATTTAATGAGCTTTTTTATGAACAGAGAGTTGTCAAAAGAAGCTGTACTTGAGCAATTGAGATGCATGCCGCCTGATGTTATGCAGAAATTTGTTGAAGGAGTTACGGGAAGACCTTTTGGCGAAACAGATCCTATGGAATTAATTAATTCTTTGTCACAACTGCCTGATGACAAATTCGGGAAATTTATGGCATGCATTGACCCTGATGTTCAGAGGCAGTTGGTATATCAACTCACTCAAGAAGATCCCGCATATTTTACTTTGTTTAGTAATGAAACTTATGTAAATATGCTGGCAACTTTAAATAAACAAGAGATGGTTGCCCCTATGGTAATGCTCAACAAAGAAACATTAATGTCTATTAACACATTATTACCTATAGATATGTTATCAATAGTTCTTGCACAAATAGACACTATGGACTTTGCAAAGTTCTTGCAAGACGGGCATATGGATATATTGGAAAGTGCTATGATGATTTAGAATTAAAGCATGTTCTTTCTGATGCGTTCTTTTGCATTTTCAAGATTTTTAATTCTCTTTTCAATGCTTTTAATTTGCTTATTTAAAGCCTCACGTTCAGCTTTTATAAGCTTGTACTGAGCATCGACATCAGCATATTTGGTTTTGCAGTTAATTAAATCATTTCTGATATCGACTTGGGCTGTATCCAGTTGTGAAATGGCATTTTGTATATTTCCGTTACCACTAGCTTCTTCAGCAGATTGAGAAATCGGTGCAAATGTAGACGAATTATTTCCGTAAGACGTATCATTAAAATTGAGCGGAGTAAATGCTGTTCCGTCTGCGTATGCTACGTTCGATAATGCAAATATTAATGCTGCTGATAATATTAATCTTTTCATAAAGCGTTCTCCTTATTCACTATTTACAATATTATACATTATTAAATAAGTTTTGTGAATATTTTGTAAAAACAAAAATATCGTTTATAATGAGTTTAATGAACGTGTTTTGTAATGGTTGTGGTATGTGTTGCAAGATAATTCCCGTTAAAAGCGGGGATGGTATTTTGGTTCGTGACGGATTTCAGCTTATTGAAGACGATTTTTTTGAAGGGTTGTGCGAATTATCTGGTAGCGAAGCAAAAGAAGTTAATGCGGAATATGTGGAGAAAGTACTTAACATTTTCCCTGATGTAAAATTCTACAGGTGTAAATATTTATCCATTACGAATGAATGTCTACGTGTTGAAAAACCTTCTTATTGTTGTAATTTCCCTTCAACAGCCCTGGCATTTGTGCCTGATGAATGTACTTGTTTAGGTGATGTTTTTATGAAAAACGAACAGCTTAAAAGAAAAATACGTATGATAAAAGAAGAAATATTGGATTATAAAACGTTGATTGAAATGGGTGACAAAGATTCGGCTTCATATAAAAAAATAATTGAAAATCTGACAAGGTTTGTAACGAAGTACAAAGATTTCGGATCTGAAGACTGGTAGTTTACAAAACTTTACATCTGTTGATTAATATGGCAATTTTTTCTGTTAGATTAACTTTATATATATAGGGGAAATAAGTTATGCCATTTTTCACACCATGTTGTCAATTTAATTTTAATCCAATGTTTGCGTTGGGCAATTGTATCGGAAATTGCCTGGGTAGAATAGTGTGTAATAGTGTATGGCAAAATATGAACCCTCCTGTTAATTATGGATTTCCAAATTTTAATTTTTCATTTGGTTATAATAATTATTATCCAATGTCGTTTCCTTCATATAACTTTATGCCGAGTTTTCCAACTTGGGAATTCCCCTCATTTAACTGGTTTAACAATGTAGGCAATTTTAACTTTTGGAATAACGCAGGGGGTGTAAACTATACGACATGGGCAAATAACACAACCTTATCGAAAAGTGTCACGTCAACCGACAGTTTTGAAAAAAGTACTCCTCAAGGGCTTGAAAGTTATAATTCCGAAAAGGGTATGAGAGTTGCACAAGATGCGTTAGCTCATTCACCAAATAAATTTACTGATTTTTGTGCAAGGCATGTTTATAATGCTCTCGAAAGAACCGGTTTGAATACCAATATGCGTAGGCAGAGTGGTTATGGTTTAACATACGAATTTCGTAAAAATCCTAATTTTAGAGAAGTAAAGGTTGAAAGTATTGATTGGCAGAATTTACCTGCCGGCTGTATACTTCTTTATAAACCGGGCTCTCAAGGTTATAGCGATAAATGGGGGCACGTTGAAATAACCGTAGGTGACGGTACAGCGGTATCAGACGGTATTACACAAAATATCAAAAAACCGGATACAATATTTATTCCTGTATAATTTACAAAAACAAAACTAGTCTTTTTTTACGGTGCTTTTTATGTGTAATTCACGCAATTGCTGAATTGAAGCTTCACCCGGAGCATCCGACATAAGACATTTTGCACTCGCATTTTTCGGGAATGCAATAACGTCACGGATAGAATCTGTTCTGCACAGAAGTGCAACCAGTCTGTCCAGGCCTATTGCAAGACCGGCATGCGGAGGTGTACCATATTGAAGGGCATTTACCATAAATCCGAATTTTTCGGTTGCTTCTTCTTCTGTTAAACCAAGAGCTTTAAATATTTTCTTCTGAACTTCACTTGAGTGGATTCTTACGGAACCTCCACCCAATTCTGTTCCGTTATACACGATATCGTAAGCGATTGATTTAACGTTACCCAAATCACCGCTATCCAATTTATCAAGGTCTTCAAGATTAGGCGAAGTGAATGGATGGTGCATTGCCATATATCTTCCTTCTTCATCAGACCATTCAAACATTGGGAAGTCAACAACCCAAAGGAGGTTGTGCTTATTTTCGTCAATCAAATTAAGCGATTTACCGAAATGAAGTCTTAATCTTCCCATAATATCGTAAACAAGTTTAGGCTTGTCAGCAACGAAGAAAATTATATCACCGGCTTTAGCACCAGCTCTTTCCTGAATAGCTTTAGCTTGTTCTTCTGTTACAAATTTGAGTACGGGAGATTTAGCGGTTCCGTCTTCAAGATAAATTATATTAGCCAAAGCTTTTGCACCAAACGAAACAGCAAGTTTTGTAATATCATCGATATCTTTTCTCGAATAGCTTGCGCCACCTTCGATTTTTATACCGCGGACGATACCGCCGTTAAGCAGTGTATTTTTGACTATATCAAAATTTGATTCTAGGATAATGTCGCCTATATCAAACAACTCCAGACCAAATCTTGTATCAGGCTTATCTGAACCGTATTTATCCATAGCTTCCTGCCAAGTTATTTGCTTGAACGGAGGTTTAATTTCAACACCGGCAGCCTTAAATGCATCAACGAGAAGGCCTTCTACCATTTCTATAACATCAGGCTGTTTAACAAATGACATTTCCATATCAATCTGTGTAAATTCAGGCTGTCTGTCAGCTCTTAAGTCTTCATCTCTGAAACATTTTGCGATTTGATAATATCTTTCAATTCCGCCGACCATTAATAATTGCTTGAAAATCTGCGGAGATTGCGGAAGTGCAAAGAATTTGCCTTCCTGAACCCTTGAAGGAACGAGATAATCTCTTGCACCCTCCGGAGTCGTTTTAATAAGGATAGGTGTTTCAACTTCTAAGAATTCTTTGCCGTTCAAATAATTTCTAACGGCTTGTACTATATTGTGTCTAACCTTCAGATTATTAAGCATTTTTTCGTTTCTTATATCAAGATAACGATATTTTAGACGAACGTCTTCAGAAACATTTTCGTCACCTAATACAAACGGGAGAACCTTAGATTCTGACAAAATATTTACCCCCTCAGGATACATTTCAACCTGTCCTGTCGGATATTTTTCGTTATAAGTTTCTTCAGGTCTTTTTGAAATTTTACCGTGAACCTGAATTACGTATTCGCTTTTTAGTTTAGAGAAAATTTCATGCACCTGCGGATTAATTTGCGGATTCGCAACAAGCTGGAAAAATCCGCTTCTGTCACGAAGTTCTATAAACAAAATACCGCCCAAATCACGAACGGTTGATACCCAGCCGCAAAGTGTAAGTTCTTCGCCAAGATTATTGAGGTTCAATTCCCCGCAATTAGTTGATTTCATACTCGTTTTCAATTTATTCGTCTCCCTATGTGTATTGTATACATTATAAATTATATTTACCCCAAAAAGTCGGGATTGTAAAGTTAGTAGCAAAAAAAATTTTTACGAGTTTTGTATTATACAGATTAAGGAAAGTTTATATGCATGTATTTCCGATTGGTAGTTATACAAATCAAGAATCAGTTAAACATAATACAAATTTTAAACAAGGATTAACATCCGAGATTGTTGAGCATGTTAAAAACATGGATAAAGAAGAGTATAGAAATATTACCGAGCGTGTCTGGAAAAAATACGGAATTATAGCTCATGTCGGGACATCAAATGCTGTGGCTTTTTGTCTTGAAAAAACTGCTGACATTATCTCAAAAGCCGGATTCAAGCTCCCAAAAGTTTTTTTATTTGAAAAATTAGATGACGGTTATTATGGAGAATACAATGACCAAAACTGTGTATGTATAAATTCAGACAGAGAAGAATTTTTGGATTTGGAACAACAAAACAGCATGGAGGAAAGTATAAGAAGTGGGGAACCTTTTAAACATCACTTTTTGGATACATATATTCATGAATTCATGCATTCGGCGCACTGTGAAAATATAATAGAAAAACATGGCGGAAAAGAGGGTAAAGAAATATTCTTTGGTGATATGGCACGTATTAAACCGTATGATGTCATTAAACAACCGTTAAAAGAATTTATAAAAAAACTTTTTCCTAATGATTACATAAATATTCTAATTACTGTTTTTACTGATTATGGAGGTTTATTTAAAACTGATGATTTATCAGAATATTTTACGGAAAAAAATACGGTAGTTGTTTCGGAAAAACTGGGAGATGACTTTAATATTGATAATATAACAACGGATATTTCTTCCGGGTTTAAGGGTTTTCCTAAAAATTGGAATTTGGAAAATCAGGAAAAAGCTATTAAAAAGTTAAAACTCAAGTATGAACTGAATAAACTTATTGGAATTGTTTCTTTGTACAAAAATGCAGAAGATCAGAATAAGTTAGAAGAAAAACTTATAAAAATTTTCAGTGACTATATTAGTTTTACCGAAGGTGAAATTTGGAACGGAAACGTTGACAAAATATTAACCAATATAAAAAATCTCAATATTGATTCATGCAAAAAATAATTTTCAGGAGTTTTGTATAAATAAAAATATTTAAAAAGGAATGATATGCAAATAAATTCAGTAAGTATGAATAGCAGACAACATTCATATAATACCAATTTTAAACAAGGTTTAACACAAAGCAGAATTGAGCGGGTTAAACAACTGGGATTTTTTGATTTTGAAACAATAAATGAAAAAATATTTAATCGTTACGGTATTAAAGCGTACTCCGGCTGTTCGAAAACAGTTGCATATTGTGCAGAATTAACGGCAAATATAATGAGCCGAACAGGTTTTCAACTCCCAAAATTATTTTCATTCAAACCTATTCCCATGAATGAGCTTGGCAGATATACAGGTGAAGATGAAGTTATTATAAATTCCGGTTATGATGAATTTTTAGATTTGGAAGAACAAAATAGATTATGTGAGGGGTTTGGCAGAGGCTGTATAGGTTCAAAACATTTCCTTGATACATATTTGCATGAATTTTCGCATGCTGCACATTACAAAAATATATTAAGTAAGTTTGGTGAAAGTAGCGCTTACGATATATTCTGGCGCAAAATGGAGTTTTTATCGCCTGAAAATTTGATATTATCTCCAATAGAAAAATTTTTGAATAAATTCTTTCCGGCAGAGGCGGCGGATATAAAAAACAAAGTGTTCGGGGAAAATGAATGTTTGATGAAAAGTAAAAATGTATCAGAATATATTGCTGATAAGAATGTATCTATGCTGGTTAGTGAATTGGGAGAAGATTGCGTGGTTGGAGATTTGGATAGTGACCTTGCATCAGTGTATGACGAGGATTTTGAAAAGACTAAGAATTTAAATTTTGATGCGGATAAAATAACTGACCCTGAAAAGTTTTTGAAGGATTGCATAAAACACTTTGACGGTGCAATATGGAACGGTGATATTAACGAAATCCTTTTAACTCATCTTTCTATTGCAGGCATGAATTCAAAATAATTTTAAATTGATAACAACGTTTGAAGTTTGTAACCCCTTTTGATATTTATTTTCGTGTTAGAATTATTTTATTGAACCGATTAAATAAATTGAAAGGGAATTATTTATGACAAATTTATCACCATTACAAATTGAAAGGCTTAAATATCAGCCTAAATTACCTGCTTCGTTATCAAACGGGGTTAATTACCTGATAATGAATGAAGGTTCTGCAACCGAAGCTGTTGCAAATAAAGATGAAATCAAAGAATTATTCAAGAATACTTACGGTAAACCGACAGTTACGTTTCAAACAGCAACCGAAGCAAGACAAGGTGAATTGAGAAATGTAGGTGTAATTCTTTCCGGAGGACAGGCACCCGGCGGACACAACGTAATTGCGGGGTTGTACGATGCACTTAAAAATTCAAATCCGCAGAATAAGTTGTATGGATTTTTAGGTGGTCCAAGCGGTATTATTGAAGGTAAATACGTTGAATTTAATGACAAATTTATAAATGATTACAGAAATACAGGCGGTTTTGATATTATCGGTTCAGGCAGAACAAAGCTTGAAACAGAAGAACAATTCCAAGCTTCTTTGGAAGTATGTAAAAAACTGAATATTTCTGCCGTTGTTATTATTGGTGGCGATGATTCTAACACAAACGCTGCATTGCTTGCTGAATGGTTTGTAGCTCATAATGCTAATATTCAGGTTATCGGATGCCCGAAAACTATTGATGGTGATTTAAAAAATGAACAAATTGAAATTTCATTCGGATTTGATACCGCAACAAAAACGTACGGAGAGTTAATAGGCAATATTGAGAGAGATGCAAATTCTGCTAAAAAATACTGGCATTTCGTAAAAATTATGGGAAGAAGTGCCTCTCATGTTGCTTTGGAAGCTGCACTTCAAACTCAGCCAAATATTACATTGATATCAGAAGAAGTTGAGCAAAAGAAAATGTCACTTGCTTCAATTATAGATTATATTTCAGATATTGTTGTAAGACGTTCCGAAATGGGTAAAAACTTTGGTATTGCAGTTATTCCGGAAGGTTTAATTGAATTTGTTCCGGAATTAAAGTCAATGATTGCGAATTTGAATGATATTATGCCTACACTCGAAAAAGACGGGAATTATACTAACGGTTCAGACAGCCAAAAAATAGCCATTATAGAGAATACTCTTTCCAGCGAAAATTCTTCAGTATTCAAATCTTTACCTGCTTTGATTAAATCACAGCTTTTGATGGACAGGGACCCTCACGGAAACGTTCAGGTTTCAAAGATTGAAACGGAAAAACTTTTAATTTCAATGGTTGAAGAAAAATTGGCTCAATTGAAGAAGGAAGGAAAATACAACGGTAAGTTTGCTACACAATCTCATTTCTTCGGTTATGAAGGAAGATGTGCATTTCCGTCAAACTTCGATGCGGATTATTGCTATTCATTAGGATATAATGCTTTCGCATTGATAAGTTTTGGCTTGACCGGTTATTTATCTTCTGTGAGAAATCTTACCGAAACAGCTAATGCTTGGTTAGCAGGCGGTGTTCCATTAACTATGATGATGAATATGGAAAGACGTCACGGCGAAATGAAGCCTGTAATTAAGAAAGCACTTGTTGAGCTTGATGGGCCGGTATTCAAAAAGCTTGAATCAAACAGAGAAGACTGGGCAATGAATGACAGATATCTGTTCCCAGGTGCAATTCAATACTTCGGTCCTGCTTCTGTCTGCGACATAACTACTGTTACATTGAGACTTGAAAGCGCAGCAAAGCTCGCAGAAGTTTAAAATATTGTAACTTGTATTAAAACTAAAACAGAGAGTGCGATTTGTACTCTTTGTTTTTAGTATTTTTTTGTAACTAAATAACTTTTAACCTTAATATTTCTTAATAAACCAGGCAATTTTTTGTGATGATCCGTTTTATATAGATAAGTAGAAGATTATATAAGTGTGCTTTTGCACATAAAGTAGGTTTATATGGAATCAGGTTTATATATGGATTTTAAAAATAGAATGCTAGAACAACAGGCTTACCGTGAATTAGCTCGGAAAAGATATGAGAACTTACCAGAAGCAAGCAAGGAAGCTTTAGAGCAGATAAGAAAGACACATCACATCGCGAGAAGAAGATTTATGGGTGGAGGTAAAGATTTTTCGGATTTAGTTCCTCTGGATAAATCTAAGATGACGTGTCCTAAATGCATTGTAAACTTCTTTAGAAAACACCCAGTGAAATAGGATAATAATGAATATAACAGGTGAAACAGGCATATATAACTCATCAACAAGAGAAGGCTACGCAAGAAATGCAGCCTACAATGTTATGCAACATGATAAGCAAGTCAAAGCTAGCAATAGTAAGAACCTTGATGAGATTGAGTTTGAGAACATAAGATATTCTATGTTGCAACAGGCAACTAAAGATGAGTACATCAAAGACGCTAAGGTTTATGCTGATGAGAGCATAAAGGCACTTTCTAATACAGGCAAAGTGTCAAAAGATGACTTTATACCTAAAGATGTTATTCCAGCTATGCGTGAAATGTTAACTAAGTTCTTTAATGTACTAGATTTAAACAATGACGGATATGTTGACATCAATGAGAACACTGCACATGTTATGGTAATGGACTGTGCTAAAATATCTGACGACCTAGAGAATATAACAATGGAAAACGCAGACGGTGTTATTGATAGTCATAATAAGAAGAACATAGATAGGTACATATTAGAAAGACCTGAACAGGCAAAACAGTTACTAAGAGAACAGAATATTAAATAAATTTCAAAATTCTGATTGTAAATATTTTGTGTAACACTGTATATAGTTACCTTTTTAGCTTCACTTATCTAAAATGCCATATCCATAAAATCAACCGGATCATCATAATTAAACATGTGAACAAATGTATAAAGCATTTTTGCGGAGAATTTTTTTGTACCTACTTCAAGCATTGCTCTCAAAACGTCTCTGTTATTAGAAACATGTGCGGTTGTTCTGTTGCAGGCAAGATTGTCGTAATAATTCGCTACATTTATAATCTGTGCCCATTCTGATATATAGTCGCTGGATAACCCTTGCGGATATCCTGAACCGTCATTGTTTTCATGATGCTCTAGTGCGACCTTTGCAATTTGTTCATTTAAATCGAGGTCATTTTTAATCAGATTATATCCTATTGTTGTATGTTCAGCTACAACTGCGTCGTGCATTGTAGTGAGTGGAGTTTCACCTTCAATATCAAGCTTGAACTTGCCGATATCATGCAATAAACTTGCCAGTACTACTTGTTCAATTGCAGCATTTGTGTAATCCAATCTTTTTGCAATTAATCCTGCTACAATGGCAACATTTATTGGGTGGCAAATTTCGTATTCGCCTAAAAACCGTACCTGAGAACCTTTATGCGACCTGAATAATTGTTTAAAAATGTCTGTCATCATTATGCTCGAAAGCTGGTTTAATTTTACAAGACCTTCTTTATAGTAGCCTGCCGACAACAAGTCCATTGTTTTTCGCATAAAATATTTTATTTTAATTTGAATATCCGAATTAAGTACATTTTCTTTATTTATAACTGTTTCAAAATCTGTGATATCAATGCTGTCAAACGAAAAATTTGCTAATTCTTTGAGTCCGGATTTTCCGCTTATGGATGCATCAGATCTGATGTCATCGCTAAAGATTTCTTCAGTAAAAAGTTTCGAATAGTTTTTAAGCATTATCAATTTGCCGGGAGTTAGTACCTCTCCTGCAGCAAGAACCTTTTTGTTTGCATCGGTATACAAATCAAAAGGTAATATTTTGTAAGTGCTTAATTCTTTAGACGTTACTTCTCTCATAGTTGAATTATACCATTTTGTGAAATTAAAACTATACTTTATTTGTTTTATTTTTTTGAAGTTTTTACATATTGGCAATATTTTAATGATTAATTCCAGTTAAAGGGGCAATCATATTACACTAAATTTGCAAATTATCGTAAACTAGTGTAAAATTACAAATATAATTTTGAAGGTAATTTGTAGAGTATGAACCCTGCGGATATATTTGTTAATATTTTTATTATAGCATTTTTGCTATTTGTAAACGGTTTTTTTGTAGCTTCGGAATTTGCGCTTGTAAAGGTGAGAAAAACACGACTTGAACAATTGTGTAATGAAGGAAGTTCTAATGCAAAAAGAGCATTGAAATTAGTTAATCAAACAAACAAAATGCTTGCTGCGGCGCAGTTGGGTGTTACAATAGCCAGTATAGCATTAGGTTGGGTTGCTGAATCCACAATGGTTCAGCTTATAGAACCTATTATAAAACTTTTACCAATGCTAAATCCGTCTGTTACATCGCATGTGATAGCAGTTCCAATATCATTTGTGCTTGTAACCTATTTTCATGTCTTGTTGGGTGAACAATTACCCAAATGTTTTGCTCTAAGACATACTGATTCGTTGGCCCTCGCGGTAGCTACTCCGATGGATATGTTTATATCTCTAATGAAACCGTTTGTCTGGCTTTTAATGGTTAGCGGAGATAAGATTTTATGTGCATTTCATGTCTCTGCTGAAGATGCTTCGCTTGTACATTCAACCGAAGAATTGGATATGCTTGTTGATGCAAGCTATAACGAAGGTGTATTAAATGAAACAGAAACTGAAATGCTCCACAATATGTTCAAGTTTTCTGACTTAATGGCCAAACAGGCTATGACCCCAAGAACGGATATGATATGTATACCCAATGATATAACTTATGAGGAGCTTGTTAAATTTGCGCTGGAAAATCAATATACAAGATATCCCGTATATGAAGAAGAAAACATTGATAAAATTCTCGGGTTTATTCATGTCAAAGATTTGTTCTCACTTGCCATAAATAAAGAAGAGTTCTCTATAGAAAAACTTATTCGTCCGTTAATGCTGGTCCCGGAAACTATGACTCTCGATAATTTAATTATAGAATTTAAAAAAACTCATGGGCAAATGGCTATAGTTATTGATGAATTTGGTGGCACATCCGGATTAATAACTCTTGAAGATGTTCTTGAAGAAATTATAGGCGAAGTTCAGGATGAATTTGATGAGGAAGAAGTTGTAGACGTAGAAAAAATTGGTGAAAATACATTCATTGCTAATGGGATGATGAGAATTGATGAATTTGTCGAATATTTTGATTTGGATAAATCTCAGTTTGAAGAAGATGATGTTGAAACAATTGCAGGCTTGGTTGTGAAATTGCTTGGACATATTGCTGAAATTGAAGACACAGTTTCATTTAACGGATTAACATTTAGAGTTGTTGAAGTTGACGGTGCACGAATTACCAAACTTGAGGTAGTGAAAGAACCGGTTCCGGTTAAAACAGAAAGTGGCGACATTTCTTGAAATTAGTACACTTAAACCGTAAACTTATTTTTAGATTTACATTTTAACCCTGTTGCGCTAACATATAGAAAAGGGAGATTTTTGTAATGAAAGAACAACTGGTAAAGATATATAATTCTGCAAAAAACGATATTGAATGCGCAAAAACAATAAACGATTTAGATGAAATCCGTCTTAAGTATTTGAGCAGAAAAGGTGAGTTTAACCAAATAAAAAAAGGTCTGAAAGATCTTTCTGATGAAGAAAAAAGAACGGTTGGCTCTTATGCAAATCAGATAAGTTCTGACCTTGAATCGATGTTAGATGAAAAACACAAAGCATTTTATACAAAAGAATTAAATGAAAAATTAGAAAAAGACCGCATTGATATTACTTTGAGCGGAAAAAGGATTCCTCTTGGGAAATGCCATCCGCTCACGCAGACAACAAATGAGATTGTTACAATTTTCCAAAACCTGGGATTTTCGGTTGCAGATCCGTCATTCTCGCCGGAAGTTGAAACAGAGTATTATAATTTTGATATGCTAAATGTCCCTAAAGACCACCCGGCAAGAGATGTTCAGGATACATTTTATTCTAAATTGGCAAGTAATGTCGTTTTGAGAAGCCAGACTTCCGGAGCGCAAATTCACATAATGGAAAATAAAAAACCTCCTATTAAGATTATCGCTCCGGGAAGAGTTTATAGGAATGAGAATATCAATGCCAGAAAAAATAATTTCTTCCATCAAATTGAAGGACTTTATGTTGACAAAAATATTACATTTGGTGATTTAAAGGGTGTTTTGAATGAGTTTATAAGGTTATATTTTGGCTCATCAAGACCTACCAGATTCAGAAGTAGTTTCTTTCCGTTCACCGAGCCATCTGCCGAAGTCGATGTTCAGTGCATAATGTGTCAGGGTAAAGGATGTCGTACATGCAGCGGAACCGGATGGCTGGAAATTTTAGGCTGTGGCATGGTTGATGTTAATGTTCTTAAAGGAGTCGGAATTGATCCTGATGTATATTCGGGTTTTGCATTCGGAATGGGAGTAGAAAGACTCGCCATGCTAAAATATGCTATAGACGACATTCGATTATTCTTTAATAATGACAAGAGATTTTTGGAGCAGTTTTAGTAATTACCAATCTTCTTGATTTTCTTTATCTCCGTTAATATAACTTGAAAGAGTATTTATAAGCTGATTCTGCCAATCATTACTTTTTTCCAAAAAGAAACTTGCACCTCTTGATATACATTGTTGTTCAATTTCTTTCCTTGGTGATGCTGTTATTACGCCTATTATTGTTGGCAGATTCATTGAGGATATCATTTTTTTAAGTTCGGTTAACAGAATAAATCCTTCACGTTCTGTTGGGATAAATAAATCCATTATTACATAACTGTAATTTCTTTGTTTAAATTTATTTACGGCATCATATATTTCTTGTGAACAGTCAACATCCATATCGAATCTTGATAATAAAACTTTTAATTGATAAGTTATTACTCCCAAATCATCTACTACCAGTATTGCAGGTTGATCGTTATATTCTTGTTCTTCCATTCCGAGTGCTTTACTGATAAATGGTTTTTTAGCGTTCTGATTAAGTTCTTTCAGCGTGTCAACGATATTTATTAACTGTTCTTTCAAATTTTTTAGATCGATATTTTGTGGACGTTGAGAGTTCGTGATATTGTAAAAAAGTTCCAGAAATTCGTCATCTAAATCAATTAAAGCCATAAATCTCTCCTAAAGTAATATTGTCCTAATTATATCACATATTATTTTAATAACAAAACTATTTAAATTTTAATTAAGATGTTTTCAAAAACGAATTATACTGATTTTGCATTTGAGAAATGAGGAGATCCATGGACTGGAACTTAGCTTCGAGCCGAGCTCTGTAGGCTTCAATAGCCTGATTAGCCTTTCTGATTTTTTCATTAATAG
>Ga0310690_10000391_pt1 | contig 97255 bp, 68 predicted proteins | sample AusTroGonzalo_MG_2_FD_207661 | JGI IMG/M metagenome (GOLD analysis project Ga0310690, IMG submission 207661) | Bovine rumen microbial communities from tropical cattle in Woodstock, Queensland, Australia - Gonzalo_04 (v2) (version 2) | ecosystem: Host-associated > Mammals > Digestive system >...
TATCGGCTGCACCACCCGTAGTACTACCTTTGGCAGGAACGCTCAGGAAGTCATCGCTCTCGGTTACCGTATACGAACAGGGGGTATACGTCTTGGACGACGGATCATAGATAAACCACTCGCAGTCGGCATCCCATCCGCCGCACCAGATCATGGTATCCTTACGCGCTTTGTCCCAACCGCCGCTTGACCAGTTATCATCGTGCATGTAGTAGCCGAGCAGGGATTCCGAGTGACCCTTCTTTGTCAGGTTCTCGTAGTTATAGCGTTGTTCGGTACTTAGCAGCAGACGGTTGCCGGTTGGTGCCATCACCACATGGTCCTCCATGTATTTCTCGTCTTTGAGTTCGTAAGTGGCTGCGTTCGCTGACTTATAGTGATCCAGCGTATCCGCCATCTCGGTCCACGGGTGTAACTCGAATATCTCACGCAACGAAAGGGTCGGTTCGATAATCTCCTGCATCGTATCCAACGCCGCTATATCCACCTGGTTGATGCTTGTCAGTGACAGCGGTAGGTTGTCGTAGTAGTTGCTGATATCGACCACGTAGGTCAGCGTCTTCTCGTTCTGCGGTGCCTTTACCAACGGCGATTTGGCAGGCGGATCGACTTTCGTATTATAATCCCTGGAAGGATAGTGGAATACCGTATAACGACCCATCTGAACCAATATTTTTATGGAGTCCGTTCCGTCTTTTTTCTTCAACATTACCGAGTCACCGATGATACGATAGGGGAAGTTGTACCTACCTACGTTTCGCGGAGGAGCAATCCACAGCGAGTCTAAGACGTCCATGTCACTCACATCAAAGTCCAACTCGTCTTTTCCTTCGCGGTACCAACGCCACCAGCCGTAGAAACCACGTTCACGAACCGGCAACTCTACATCCTGGTCCGATTCAGCATAAGGCTCCGGGTTGTAGTAATACAGAACACGCTTGTTCTCGTGAACCTGCTGCATACCGTCCACTTTCTCGTCACCCGTGACACCACGGCTGTGGGTCAAGGTCTGGTTGTTCGCATACTGGAACAGACTCGCCTGCGATATTGTCAGACGGTAGTTGACGAATTTCGTCTGAGAATCCTTGTCCGTCACGATATACGCAAAATAGATATACGCCAAGCGCGGCGAACGAATACCGTCCTTCTTACATTTTACTGTAACGGAGTGATCTTCGATAGCGCTAATCTCGCACCAGTCGGGTATCTTACCATACTCGTCAATCAAACGAATCTCCGCCGTGTTGATATTGTCCAGGTCCATGCTGGCTGTTAAGCTAACCGGATCTCCCGCGTCGTAAACAATAACATTGTTGTCTTTATCCAGCGTTTTTGTTCCCGTGTATTGGGATGTATTCAGCACAAAGGTGTGACAGCTATCCGATTCTACGACACCTACGCCCTTTGGCAGTGTAGCCGGGAAGGCATAGTTGTACTCCTCGCCCACAACGGAACAGATAATGGAGTCGTAGGGTGCCGTGTGGTAGGTCTTACGTACCAACGGAATCTTCAGACATGCGTCCGAAAGCGAATTGACATTCTTCCAGTCCTTGAACCGGTAGGAAGGAGCACCGTCCTTGAGCGAAAGCGTCACCATCAGCGTATCGACGATATTCACATACTTACCATCTATCGTCACATTCATCGGACTGGTAGTGGGAAGCGGTGTAGGTGTAATCGTTGTGGTTAAATTTGTTGTATTTATAACGGGATCACCTAAACCACTGACAACAGGTGGATCTTCGGGATCTTTGTCAAACGTACGAGCGTCCGCTTTGCGGGTAATGGTGTAGTTGGTTCGCCAATCACCGTCTGCGGCGGTCAGAGTCGTTAAATTCGTCTGGTTCTCACGGCAGAGATACGTCAGCGTATTACCTACCAGCATCGAGTACTCGCGATATGCCTTATAGCACGTCTGAATAGACTTGCTATCTCCGTTGTTATAACCGAATACCAAGGAATCGACACTCGGATACGTACCGTTGTTGAGCAATTCGTATTCCTGCGACAGATAAGCCCAACTGAATACCGTTCCCTCTTCTTTCGTGTCCACCAGGGTCAACGAAGTACCGGTGAACTGTAACCACTTGTCCGAACCGTATTTCAGTTTTACTTGTTCCTCAATGTTTCCGTTGTCGTTGGTATAGACATGTACATACTCATAGGTTAATAGTGCGGAGTCTGAAGCATGAACTTCCGGTGTTGTTTCGGAGGCAATATTGAAATGCAGATTTATGCCATATAGGGTCTTCAGTCCTAATTGACTCGCGTCGGTCTTGCTGTATTCAAATTTCCACGGCGTGATATACTGCTTGTCGCTGTTGTTCGCATCTTTAGAACCTTTTTTAAGTTCCTGCTTGTTGCGTTGCCAACGTGAACTATTCAAATCAAAATTACGGAAAGCCAGCGCACCGCTCTCAATCGTAATGAAGAATCGCTTGCCGCTCGTGGGATGTATAGCCGACCAAACGAGTTCGTCACCCGTCAGGTCCGTTTGTATCAACGGTACTTTGGCTGTAATAGGATACGATACAGCGTCGATGGTGACGGTGCTCGTCACGGTCAGCGTATCCAGATTATCGCCTTCTGCGTTTTGCGCTTTCGTAGTCAGCGTGATAGCGGAAGCGGTCTTCGTGCCAATAGTGAAAACTGCGTCACTCTTGAGCGAACAGGTGGCACTGCTCAGGTCCCAACCGGTCGTTATCGTATCTCGACCCAATACTTCCGTCCTTATCTCATGACCTTCTGAATCGTACAAGACGCTATACCGCTCCTTAATCACATGGAAGTTCAGCGCCTGGCTCTCACCGGCTAATGCACCGAAGCTATATAGGTCAAGGACCGGCTTGAGAATCAGGTTCGCTTGTTCCGGACCGTAGTGGTAGGTCTTGGTCTTAATCAAGATATTGCGGTAGCGAGAGCCATCGGCGGCCACGGTCAGTCCGTCATCCGCACTCTGCTTCTTCCAGCGACCGTAGTACGCCTTGATCTTACTCGTGCTGGCGGGCATCAATCGAACGCGCAGGGTATCAACGATATCCTCTGTAGGACCGATTGGAGTAGTTGCACCGCTGTGGATATTGCAGCAGAAGGCATTCTCCGTCTCCTCCATCGAGGCACGATTGGCTTCGTCCACTTCGCTGAAGATGGCACGACTGTCAGGGATAAACGTGAACTCATGACGCAAACGGTAATCATTCGACAGACGCAACTCTGTCGCGGTATTGAACGTCTTATCGCGATCCGGGTGGAAATAAATCGTATCGTCACCCACCTTCATCTGCGCCAGCAAATGCTTACCGATCAACTTCGACCATACCTGCTCAAGCTGTGCCTCGTTATGATCATCGAACGTAATCTCGTTTCTCCAAGGCGTGGTAGCATCCGATGTGTCCGGCAAAATGATATAATGCTCATCTACGACACCCACACCGGAAAGCATAAAGTCGGTTCCGGCTGCATCCGTACCGTCAAACTGGTTGCCCGATGGGTTGTACACGATATTTGGCTTATCGCTGTTACCGCGCTCATCCCTTTTAATCACACCGGCAACTCGGTGCAGATAGTGTGTTGAGGAGAGCTTAGTATTCTCAATACACGGATTAGCCGGCGTAGGCCAACCTTCCGAAGATTTAAACAAACCCGACCACGTGTTGTTGGCAATGATCGTATTCGGGTCGGTGTAGAACAAACCGACATACTCATCCTCGTTCGGCTGATGATCCTCGTAGAAGACCAAGGAGTCTTTACCTCCGCGCATGGTGATGTACATAGGATCCCATACATGTTCGTCGCCTACGCATTCCGCACACACGCCCTCATTACCCAAGATGGTGTACGAAGTGAGGTAATTCGGGTCGGAGTTGTTGGCATCTCCAATACCCTGCCTAACTTCCGTCCAATCCGTATAAGTACGAGCGCGGGCAAAACGAGGTGCCTCACCAGGATGCGTCAAGAAGTACCGCTTGCCATCCTTCTCAAACGAAACCGCCACGTTGATCGAACCCGTATAGGTCGCCTTAGCATAGAGATGCAGCGTGTCACCACTCGCACCGTGTGCATAAGTCAAGTCTCCCGGGAGTGACTTCAAATTAATCGTTTGACCTACTCTCAGAGGTTTACTGGTCGAGTCTTTAGGAAATATTACCACAGCACCTACAGAAGAGGCTGCCCAACCGGCAAACTCATAGTCTCCCAAAAGACGAGCATCTTGTATGGTAACCGTTGTCTCGCCTTTAATCGGGTACTGGTAAGGAATATCGACACCGAAGTGACCGTTATTATGATAGATGACAACCGTGTCTTTATTTGCCTCTACGAATTCAATATTGCCATTCGGTTCCGGACTATCCGTGTAGATTCGTGGCCAGCCATATAAGCCTGCCGACGGACCACCGGTTCCTGCTACAGGTATATCCGATGCTTTCACCCACTGGCTCCAGCCGATAATCTCCGCACCCGGATCCGCCATGCTGAATACCGAGTCGGTGAGCAACACGACGCGACCTTCGAGATCCATATATTCACCGGCTATATACCACATTTGATCGGACATCCATGTGTTTGCGCTTGTTTGACGCATCGGCACATTCACACCGCTGCTGGTCTGGAAGAAATAACCTTTTGGCTCAAACGTTGCGCCTAAGTTCGCTTCGCCGGAAGTGGTGTCAATCACTGCACATCCGTACGCTCCGGGACCGGGCGCATAGGTTGTTGGTGCACCCTTCAGCGCTCTTACACGGAGTTCCCTAATGGAGTGGAACTCTGAATATGAGTTTGGATCCGTGCTAGAGCCTAAGGGTTCGCCCGCTGCTGAAGAATAGAATTTGTTATTCTTACCCACATAGTAATACGCGCTGTCATACGTCTGTATCTGTCCGTCCGGGGATTTGAAAATTGCCGTTTCACCCTCGCGTTCCATACAGGCAAAATGGTCTAACGTGTAAATCTTACGCGCCGACGTACTATCCGTCATCGTGTTGGACTGACGATATTTCTTATAATCCTGTACGTCCCATCCGAGGAAATACGAACTACATGACGAGAACGGCTTATTCAGCGGGTAGATGCGAAATAGTGTACGTGTGGTGGGATTATGCTTGGTGTCTGCGAAGGCATAAGCCGCCTTACCGGGATTTATCGTTCCGGCATTCCAAGACTTATTGGAAGTCGTTCGGTTGAAGGTTACCAAAGAGGCATTTGTGTACGCATTTGGGGTGTTGGAACGCGGGATATCGAACCAATATACTTCACGATATAGCATTCCGGCAAAGCCGACACCCATCTTTCCGTCGAAAGCCCAAGATTGGTCACCTGTGCCGCGGTGATACGTTCCATCCAATGCCAAGGTGTTATTCGGGTCCATGTTGGTAGTGGCGCGTATAGTCGGTACTACAAAGACGACATCGCAGAGGTCACCATGACTGTGATTGTCGGTCAAGTAGCCAAGGAACTTAAAGGCGCTAGATTTAGTGGGACTCTCCGCCGCGTACAAGGTCTTACCACTATTTCCCCACATGGTGTAGCTGATACCGCCCAAGGAATAGTTGACTTTACCGGAAATACGCGTCAAAGCAGTATCCACCGTCCACACGGAAGCGGCAGAAGGCGTTGTCGCGCCTGCCGCCTGAGGAATGAGCTTCAGGTAATCACCGGCGGCATAGTTGAACTTACCACCCGATGACGTGGAACTCGTGTAACTCGGATAATCGCATACGAAATACTCCTTGCCGTCAATCACGACAGAAAGCAGGAATTGGTCTCCCGGTTCAAAATTCAACACCAGACCGGCATCCGTCGGCGTAAAACCGACACCCCACATGCGGGCCGGGATAAAAAACAATAAAACTAAAAACAATACTCGCACACTTAGCGTACGCAGAAATCCTCTAAATAATAAGTGTTGTTTCATACCCAAATATCTGTTTCTTTTTCAAAAATCCCACAAAGATACTGCTTTTTTTGCATATATGCAAGTTTTTTAAGAGAAAAAACGGTTTTTTATGGTTTTTTCGGGAATAATTATAAATTATTGTGTTCGATTTTTGCTTTTTTATGCCTTTTTTGTGCAATTGAGTAGGTGTTGATTTCGACTCTTTTTCTGTCTGCCTTCGAAACCATCTTCGGTATCTGTATTGTAACTCTCTCATTTATTGGATAATATCATGGATAATGAGCCCTAAATTCTTAATTTGTATGCCTTCAATCGTGTGTCTGTAAATCAGTTAGTTAGCAAAAAACATACCCTGTTTTGTAAAGTCAGCTTTGCAAAATGAAGATTTTTTGCACTTTTTTAGAAAAATCGTTTGCGATATAAAATATTTGTTGTAATTTTGCATCGTGAACGATATATCGCGCGTTCTATCCTCGATACACGAGCACAAGCACAGCTTGGCTAAAGGTACTCGGATGAACTCGCTCTCCCCAAAAATTAAAAATGTTTTGGGGACCCCATAGAAAAGTAAAACAACATAATAACAACCTTTTAAATTTTTTACAATCATGACAAAAGAAGAAGCATTGAAGGGTCTGGCAATGGCCGGTGCCGTATGGTTTGGAAACAGTAAGCAACATTTTGCATTCTCGGCGTACGACCGTTTGAACGGCTGGAACAAACTGGCTGACAAATGGAAAGAGGAAGCAGAAGAAGAGTGGGACGAGGCAGAAGAGGTACTCAACCGTCTGGTAGAGCTCGGTTGCAAACCCGCAGACCTCCAGGAGGCATTGAAGACCATCGAGTTTCCGTTCTATGACGACCCGAAACAGCAGATTGAGTCCGACTATGAGCCTACCGCTGTTAAGCAGTTGAGTGAGTTGGCAGCCGCTTTTGCGGATGATTATCCTACCCAGAAATTGATTCTTAAATGGATTGACGGCGAGAAAGAGCACATGGCTTGGGAAGCTCAGTACCTCAACTACATCGACAAACTCGGTTACGAGAACTTCCTCATCGCAATGATGTAAAATTTAGACCGCTCGCTGCGTTCGCTAAAAGAATAAGGACCGCTACGCTAAAAGAGCAAAGACAAAACGGTTAGGAATATACTAAACATTTAAGTCTTTATTCCTTATTCCTTTAGCGGCGGAGCCGCGATCCTTAATCCTATATAATTATGGAAGCGAGAGAACAAGTATTGAACGCGATGCGCGAAGCAGGAGCACCCGTGAACGCCGGTAAGATTGCCGAAATGACCGGCTTGGACCGCAAAGTGGTGGATAAAGCATTTGCTGACCTCAAGAAGGAAGGCGCTATCGTATCGCCTGTCCGCTGCAAATGGCAACCGGCATAATCATAGGTCTTCTGATCCCTCTGTTGGGCACAATGCTCGGTGCGTCCTTCGTGTTCTTTATGAAACGCGAGATGCCCGAGCGCCTGCAGAAAGCCTTGCTCGGTTTCGCCTCGGGAGTGATGGTGGCGGCGTCTGTATGGTCGCTGCTCATCCCTGCAATCGAGATGCCGCAAACCACAGGTTTTATGAAGGTCATGCCCGCCGCGGTGGGATTCCTGTTAGGAGTGGGTTTCCTGTTGCTGGTTGACGAACTGACGCCGCACCTGCATATCGGCAGCGACAAACCCGAAGGAATGCGCAGCCGCCTCTCCCGCACAACCATGCTGGCCTTGGCGGTAACCATCCACAACCTGCCGGAAGGGATGGCGGTCGGAGTCGTCTTCGCAGGAGCCGCAGACGGGAATGCAGACATATCATTCATGGGGGCGTTGGCGATGTCGCTGGGTATCGCGATACAGAATATCCCCGAAGGAGCCATCATCTCCATGCCTATGCGGGCTGCCGGCAACAGCCGCCGCAAAGCGTTCCTCATCGGTTCGCTCAGCGGTGTGGTCGAACCCGTAGGCGGTATGCTCATCATCCTTTTAGCGTCTCTGTTCCTGCCGGCGATGCCTTACCTGTTAGCCTTTGCCGCAGGCGCGATGATATACGTGGTGGTGGAAGAACTGATTCCCGAAGCCTCTTCCGGCACACATTCCAACCTCAGTACGATCGGTTTCGCCATCGGATTTGTCCTGATGATGATGCTGGATGTGGTGATGGGGTGATTGAGGTTAGAAGTTAGAGGTTAGAGACTATGAATTTACAAAAATACATGAGCGACGCCATTCGGCGTATCATGGCGAAGGCCTACCGCAACGTGCTGAGCAATCCGCGCGAGGCGAAGACCGTCTTCCGGCTCCAGAAGACCTTTCTCCAATCCGAGAAACGGCGTCTGAAGGTAGCCAAAGAGACGGGTGTGGACGTGCCGCCGTTCCTGATCTGCAGCATTTCCACGGAGTGCAATCTGTCCTGCAAAGGCTGTTACGCACGCGCCAACGGTATAGCGGACAATCCCGGCAAGAGCACGCGTCCGACGCTCACGCCCGACCAGTGGCGTACTATCTTTACCGAGGCTTCGTCACTCGGCATCAACTTCGCCCTGCTCGCAGGCGGCGAACCGATGATGCGCAAGGATATCCTCGAAGAGGTGGCGAAAGTGGAGGATATGATCTTCCCCATCTTCACCAACGGCACGCTCATCGGTCCGAGTTATATCTCGTTCCTCAAGGAGCACCTCAACCTCATTCCGGTCATCAGCATAGAGGGCGCAGAGCACGGCACGGACACGCGTCGCGGCAAAGGTATCTACAAGCGTGCGATGATGTCGGTGGAGGAACTGCACAAGGAGGACCTCTTCTTCGGCGTGAGCATCACCGTGACTACAGAGAACTTCGCGCTCGTTACGTCCGATGAGTACGTGGATCATCTGCGCGCACTGGGATGCAAACTCATTATCTACGTCGAGTATGTGCCTACCGAACCGGGTACGGAGCATTTGGCTTTCGGCGAGAATGATCTAGAGATGATGGAAGCCGTGCAGATGCACCAACGTGAGCGCTATACGGACATCATCATTATCTCTTTCCCGGGCGACGAGAAACATATGGGCGGTTGTCTGGCAGGCGGTCGCGGATTCTTCCACATCGCCCCGGACGGTAATGCAGAGCCTTGTCCGTTCTCACCATACAGCGACAGCAATGTGCTCACGCTCGGCGTCAAAGGTGCGCTGCAGTCGCCGCTCTTCAAGAAACTGCGTGCCGTGCACCTCGTCGGTGGCGAGCACTCCGGCGGCTGTGCCCTCTGGGAGCACCGCGAAGAAGTAGAGCGCTTGCTCTAATACTCGCACGATTGCGCGCCCTGCGCTTGTATAGTGCTACGTATTGAGCTACGCTTCCCCCAAAGCAAACAGCCTACGGCTTCGGTTTACTCCGGGGACCCCAATTAGAATAAAAATCCTATGACAAATATGAAAACAGCAATTCGTTATTACAGCAAGTTCGGTCACTCGGCCCAAATGGCGGAGGTGATCGGCGAAGTAACAGGCGTGAAGCCTGCGAGTGTAGATACACCGCTTACCGAAGAGGTGGACATTCTCTTCATCGGTGCAGGTTTGTTCCTCGGCAAAGTGAACGGCCGTATCAAGGAATTCGCACGCACGCTCGACCCCAAGAAAGTGAAGAAAGTGGTGTTGTTCGGCTCGTCCGCTCTCATCGATACCACCGTTCAGCAGATGCGTAAGATCTTCGAGGAACTCGGTTTCACCGTAGCAGAGGAGTCTTTCTCTTGCAAGGGTGAAATGGGACCTGTTCACAGCGGTCATCCCGATGCGAAGGACCTGCAGAACCTTCGTGAGTTCGCGCAGTCCGTATTGGCGTAATCCGATAAACAACCCTAATCATGTATGAGCAACTGAAACTGGATAATCAACTATGCTTCCGTCTCTATACGGCGGCACGGTTGGTCATGCAGGCTTATTACCCGTATTTTGAGCCGCTGGGCATCACCTATCCGCAGTACTTGGTATTGCTCGTGCTGTGGGAGAAAGACGGCCGGCCGGTGAATGATATAGCGCGCCTGCTGCACCTGGAGACGAACACCGTCACGCCGCTCCTACAACGCATGGAGAAACAAGGACTGGTGGTCCGCAAGCGCGGCAAAGAGGACACGCGGCAACGTATCGTCTCGCTGACCCCGCAAGGCAAGGCATTGGAAGAGCAGGCCAAAGAGATTCCCAACTGTCTGGCGCAGCAGCTGAATGACAAAATGGAGGATATCCAGTGTCTCGTCGCTACCATTCCTGCACTGGACCAGCTCATCGACGGGCTCGCTAAAAACGTTAAACAATAAACACAGGATAATTATGGCAACCATTTATGATTTCAAGGCTCTTACGAGCCGTGGTCAAGAACTCGATTTCGCGCAGTTCGAAGGCAAGGTGTTACTCATCGTCAATACCGCCAGCAAATGTGGTTTCACGCCGCAGTTCAAAGGGCTGGAGGAATTGAATAAGAAATATAAGGACCAAGGCTTGGTCATCATCGGCTTCCCTTGCAACCAGTTCAAGGAGCAGGATCCGGGTTCCGATGGCCAGATCGAGGAGTTCTGCCAGCTCAATTACGGCGTCACCTTCCAGATCATGAAGAAGATTGACGTCAACGGAGAAAACGCAGACCCGATCTTCACCTTTCTCAAGGAGCAGGCTCCGACCGAGGAATACAAAGGCCTGAAAGCCAAAGCGGCTCATGCGCTCTTCAAGCGTATCAGCGACAGCGCCAAGTCGGACAGCGACATCCAGTGGAACTTCACCAAGTTCCTCATCTCCAAGGATGGCAAGACCGTCAAACGCTATGCGCCGACGGCTGAACCCAAGGATTTTGAGAAGGATATCGAGGCGTTCTTGTAATCCCTTTTTCTCAGTCCCCAAACAAAAAAAGCGTCTCGCAGACGCTTTTTTTTGTTTCTCTCCGTTCCGGTTTCTACCGGCTTTGGCGGATTACCACCGGTTGTAGTGGATGTTCTCCGGTCTGTACTTGTCCTTCACTTCCGGTTGCTCTGCCGGAACGCCTACCGGCACTACGCACAACGGGATGATATGCTCCGGCATGCCTAACATCTCCTGAACCATCTTCGCACGGTTCATATCCGGATGCAGACCCGTCCATACTGCCCCTAAACCCATCGCGTGAGCGGCTAACAACAGGTTCTCTGTCGCTGCCGACACATCGTTAATCCAGAAATTCGCCATCTCGCCTTCAATCGCCTTACTCAGGTCGCCACAGGGGATGATAGCTACTGCCGGATGGTTGCTGCAGCGCGAATACGGTAGCGCTTCGCCTAACTTGGCTATCATCGCCTCGTCTGTCACCACAATGAACGCCCACGGCTGTTTGTTGATGGCCGACGGGGCCGCCATCGCGGCACGAAGCAGCGTGTCAATCTGCGCCTCGCTGATTTTCTCGCCCGTGAACTCACGAACAGATACACGCGTCATGATGTTCTCAATCGCTTGATTTTTCATAATCTCTTTGTCACTTTGTACTTTGTCACTTTGTCCTTTGCTTGTGCATCCGGCAATCATCATCACCGTCAATGCCAATGTGAGTAATTTTTTCATACCTGATAACAATTTTTTTTATTGACGAATTTACAGATTTACGATCTATTAAGATTGACAGATTTACAGATTTACGATTGACGATTTATTGACAAATTGAGTTTAATTGACAAATTATGCTGCGGACAATCGTCAATAATAAAAACTCGTCCATCAATCGTACCTTGTCAATTAGTCAATCGTCAATTGAAATTTATTGACTGATTTACAGATTTACGATTGACGATTTATTTACGATTTAAAGAGATTTACGATTTAACATTCAATCGTCAATAATTATAATTCGTCAATCAATCGTCTTTTTCTATTTTTGGTTCTCGATATAACTCATGATGATGTTTACCGCTGCATCTTCGTTCAACTCATCCATGTTAATCACCAGGTCGTAGTTGCGGGTGTCATAGCGCGAAGTACGTGCGTACTGGTTGACGTAGTTCTCACGCATCTTGTCCACTTTCTCAATGGTCATGCGTGCCTCTTCCTTGCTCATGTTCTGCTCACGTGCCACACGTGCCACACGGCTCAGCATGGAAGCCTGAATGAAGATGCTTAGGTGGTTCGGATGGTCTCTGAATACATAGAATCCGCTGCGGCCTGCAATGACACAGGACTCCTCTTTGCCGATGGCTTTGAGGATTTCCGTCTCGGCGCGGAAAACGGCTTCCGTATCCAGTAATTCCGGCTCGCTGCCCATCTCCGTAACGAAGAAGGTATCATCGTTGGTCGGACCGGACAGGATACGCTTGAAATTAGCCCACCAACCTTGGTCACGACCTTTGAGGCGCTCAATCTCCTCTACGGAGAGATGATATTTCTCCTGCAATGCCAAAGCTAATGCTTTGTCATAATATGGAACACCCAGCTTTTCAGCCAATTTACGTCCGACGGTCCGTCCGCCGCTACCTAACTCACGATTAATCGTGATCACAAATTTATTGTTCGTATTCATAGTGTAAAAACAATTTACAGATTTACAGATTTATTGACAGATTTACAGATTTACGATTGACAAATTTATTGACAAATTGAGTTTAATTGACAAATTATGCTGCGGACAATCGTCAATAATTAAAACTCGTCAATCAATCGTACCTCGTCAATTAGTCAATCGTCAATTAACATTTATTGACAAATTTATAGAGATTTACGATTTAACATTCAATCGTCAATAATAAAACTTCTTTCAACTCTCAACTAATAAATCACCAGCGTCAGCAAATACGCCACAATGGTGGATACCGTCACGCAGATCAGTCCCGGCATCATGAACGAGTGGTTGAGCAGGTACTTGCCGATACGGGTTGTTCCCGACCGGTCGAAGTTCACCGTCGCGATATCCGAAGGATAATTCGGAATGAAGAAGTAGCCGTACACGGACGGCAGTACGCCTAACAGCACCGGTCCAGGAATACCTAATTTATAGGCTAACGGCAACATCGCTACCACCACCGCACCTTGTGAGTTGATCAGTACCGATACGGCGAAGAATACCAGAGCGATCGACCACGGGAATTGGGACACGACGCCTTCCAGCATCTCCTGTATCTGCGGCATGTAATGACCGAAATAGGTGTCCGCCATCCACGCGATACCGTAGATAGCCACTACCGCTACCATACCGCTCTGCCATACCGGACCCGCCACGGCTTTCTTCGGACTCGCCTTGCAGAAGATGATCATCAGCGCCGCCGCGACAATCATCACGATCTGAATGACCTGATTCATCTTCAGTCCCTTCAGATAGGTCATCTTCGGCAGGAAAATGGCAAACATCACTACGGTCAGCAACGCGCCCAGGAAAATAAATACCGAGGCCTTCGCTTCCTTCGAAATCTTTTTGTCCAGCGTCGTGGCTGTATTACCGTATATATACGCGCGTTGCTCCGGATCTTTGATCTTCGCCTGGAAAACCGGATCCTTGTCCAGGTCCAGACCGCGTTTGTACGAAGCCGCAGCAGCGGCCATCAGACCGCACAGACAGGCCGGGATCGTGATCATCAGCACCTGTGGAATAGTCACATTAAATCCATTCTCAGGTAAATTCGATATGCTCACGAATGCCACCACCGCCGCCGCTATAGGCGAACAGGTGATACCTACCTGCGAAGCAATTGATGCTACACCGCACGGACGTTCCGGACGGATGCCTTTCTTCAGCGAGATGTCGCAGATAATCGGCATCAGGGTATAGACCACATGACCCGTACCCACCAATACCGTCAGGAAGAATGTAGCCAACGGAGCGAGAAACGTGATGCGGTCCGGATGCTTGCGCAGCAGTTTCTCCGCTAATTGGATCAGCCAGTCCATGCCGCCCGAAGCCTGCATGATACCTGCGCAGGTCACGGCGGCGATGATGATATAAATAACGTCTGTAGGCGGATTACCGGGCTTCATACCGAACCCGAAAACGAGAATGGCCAGACCGATACCGGAGATGGCGCCCAACGCCAGACTACCGTACCGTGAACCTACCCACAATGCTCCCAAAACAATAAGGAGCTGTATGATCATTATCCAACTCATGGTATTAAATATGTTTTGCCTGCAAAATTACTGCTTTTTTTTGATTTGTGCAAGTTTTTCGGGGATAAATTTACAAATGAAGGTTTTTTATGTGCTTCGCAATCTCTTCCGGCCGGTCAACAAGAATGCCTGCTCCGGCTTCCGCTAACTTTTCACGCGACACGAATCCCCACGTGCAGGCTGCAAAAGGCACACCCGCATTCTTCGCCGTATTCAAATCCACCAGACTGTCCCCCACATACAGGGTCTTCTGTCTTTCAGCGCAGCGGTCTAATATATCCTCCACAATCTGCGGATTCGGTTTGCGCTCGATACCTTCCCGTTCGCCTAAAACCACATCAAACGTATCCGGAAAGAAATGGGACACGATCTTCTCTGTCGCCGCTTGATATTTGTTGCTCGCTACCGCCAGCCGGTGTCCCTGCGCTTTGAGTGCCGACAGCAGTTCCGGAATGCCTTCGTACGGCCGCGTGTAATCGCAGTTGTGCGTGTTGTAATACGGCACGAAATATCCTCGCACGCGGAGGATGTTCTCTTCGGTTCGCTCCTCTTCCGGCAGGGCCCGGCGGATCAGATTGTTGATGCCGTCGCCTACTTTGGCGGGATACGCCTCGATCGGATGCGTCGGATAACCCGTCTGCTCCAGCGCATGATTGCACGCATAACCCAAATCGTCTATCGTGTTGAGCAGCGTTCCGTCTAAATCAAAGATGATAATCATCGTTTTCGGAAGAGTTGTTGTGAATGATAAGGGTATAACTTCCATAGACCGCCTCGTCGGGCGGGGACGTGAGAATGATGATTTCCGACAGGGTAAAGGCTCTCATGTCCGTCGTCTCGCTGATGGTGAAATAGAGGTCGGTGATGCGTTCTCTTTCCCATGTGTCCGTAATAAGCGTTCCGTCACGGTATGCCAACCAAGATTCTATGTTCGCCACATTCATCTTGTCCGCTGCCGCAATAACGCCTTCCCACGTGAATTCCTTCGGGGGTGTCAACCGGCACGGAGCAGGCTCGTTCATATGATCGTAATACGGCCATTTGTCGGTTTTGTAATGGCGGTGATGACCGAAGCAGAAAGGACGGAAACGGTATGCATAAGATTCATATGTTTCTGCGGAGTTGCTACCGTTTGCTTCCATCATTTTGATCTTCGGAGAGGACTTCCATTGGACGGCGTTCTTGCAATTGCCGTTCAACAGGATGACGCCTGTGACATGTTCCGGTTGGTTGAAATGTATCCGCAGTTCCGTTTCTCCTTTTTTGAACGGCAGACGGGTGGCGGTCTTGAAATTCAAATCCGACACACGCTCTTCTACCACCGTCGAGTCTTCGCCTTGCTTCAGATAGACCGTGTATTTGTCCGGCGTCAGGCGGTGGGAGAAGATATAGTCCGGATTCTCTTTCATTACCCGCTTTGCCATAAAAGCGAGCGTCAGCGGTTCTGAAGCCGCATAGTCAAACGGCGAGGCAACAAACCGCAAATCGCCATTGGAAAGCGTGTCGGGTGCAATACCGTGAATGTTGTATTCGGGAGAGTCCGCTTCAGGGTATTGTACGATATTTTGCGTGTGTACCTTCACTTCGATGGTATCTGCTTTGCCGTTTCCCCACGCAGCGGCAGGCGAGAAATCGTAAGAGAAGAGATTTTCTATTTCTCTTGGATTGTAATATGCGCCCCGCCATGTATATATGGCATCTTTTAGCGCCTCGGTAGGTTCGGATAAAGACAAAGTGTAAGTGTTGGCAAGCGAATAATCGACTGTCAAATCCACTATGCTGTGTGCAGGAATGGAAAGAGTGGTGTAGTACCAACGGCGATTGAGCTGATTTTCAAAGTCATAACTTTGATAATCTATTTCTTCTTCCAAGTATGTCGAATAAGCTTCTTCGTTCTCAAACGTGGCTTCCAATTCCTCCCACGAACCGGCCTCATGAAGAATGGAATCTTCGGAGCATTGCCATGCCAGCGGTTTGCCGTTCAGCGCAAACGAGACATGCGTCACGTAGTCATCCCGCCAACCCACTTCGCGTTGTGATTCGAAGATCATATCCCGGCCGGTAAACGTAATGCTGTCGTTGGTGCCGTACCAGTCGATGGGAAAACCGTAACGGATATCCGTGAAATCCTTGCCGGATGTGTTGTGCAGACGGTAGCGGACATGAACGCGCGTGTGCATATCAGCCGGATAGATGTCCAGCCACTCGTGTACAATCTGTATTTCCGGAATATGACGGCTCACCGGCGTACGCGAGAGCGTCATCGCTGAGAATTCCACTACCGGATCGCCGTTGGCGAACACCTTCGTCGCCATACAGGCGAATAGCAAAAGGATATGTATGCGTTTCATAATAATCAGGTTCGGATAGGACGGACCAGGGCCTTGGGTCGATTTCCGCTGCAAAGATACTGCTTTTTTCTGAATTGTGCAAGAAATCGGACGATAAAAAGCAATAATTCAGCTGACCCTGCACGCATCTCACCCGGATTTGCAGTCGAAGTCGAACCATTTTCCAATGACTCCCCAAAAGCTGCCGAAGGATTACCCAAGGATAAGGTCTCGGAAATGGTAAAAAAGGTCTTTCTTCATGCAAATACTATATAATACTTTGTATTATATACTTTTTCTTCCGTTCAAACGGGATTTTAAAAGTCTGTCCGCAATAAAAAGAGAGGAAAAGAGATGCGCAAAGTGTCGGAAAGAGATGGAAAAATGGTGTTTTTTCTATTTTTCTTTGAAAAATCTTGCATATGTCAAAAAAAAGTTGTACCTTTGCGGCGGAAATCGATTTTTACACATTAATAGTTGTGCCCGACACGAATCAGGGTAAAGAAAAATGGCAGAGACCAAAGTAAAGGAAGAGGTAGCGAAGGCGGCTCCGAAGAAGGCTGCGGCTAAGAAAGCCGCTCCGAAGGCGAAGGCTCCCCGTGCTACCAAACCGAAAGCGGCTGCACAGCCCCAATTGACCAAGGAAGAAGTGCAGGCGGCTATGTATGAGGCGGTGAAGACTGCGCTCATGGAAGTGAAAGCGGCTGAGGCTCCGGCTGAGGAGATCAAACCGATTGTGAAAGATGAGGTGAAACCGGCTGCGCAGGCGTGCCCGATCCCGTTCTCCAAGGCGGAGCGTCTGATGACCGTCCTGGCGAAGATCTATCTGGTGCTGGGTCTGCTGGTTTCTGCGGCGCTCATCATCGTAGGTGCTGTTATGGAGCTGACCACGGATTCCTTCTTCCGTGATTATATGGACGGTACGGCAGAGGGTTGGCAGTTGCTCCTCGGCGGTGTCGTACTGCTGTTGCCGACTCTGGTGCAGTATGCGTGCATGAGCCTGTTCGTCAATGTGTCCAAACGCCTGACCAGCTTGGACAGTAAGAAATGTTAATTATCCAAAACAAATTTATATGCATATGAAAAAAAGTTTATTGTTCAGCCTCATCGCTTCGGTAGTGGTGTTGGCATCTTGCGGTAAGTTATCCAAACCTGACCAGATCACCGTTACTCCGGGTATCCTGGAGCTCAAGGGCGGTAAGGTCGCTGCAGACATCACCGGTACTTTCCCGGTTAAGAAATTCGCCAAGAAAGGTGTATTGGTTGTTACTCCGGTCCTGAAATTCGATGGTAAAGAGGTGCTGGGTCAGCCTGTTACTTATGTAGGTGAGAAGGCCAAAATGAACGGCAAGACCGTGAAGTACAAAGAGGGTGGTACCTATTCGCAGCACTGCGAGTTCGACTACGTTCCCGAGATGAAGGTGTCGGAGTTGTATCTCCGTTTTGACGCCAAGGTAGGCAATAAGGTGATCAATATCCCGGATGTTAAGATCGCTGACGGTGTGATCACTACGCCGGAGTTGGTTAAGGCTTGTGACAACGCTACCGCGGTTACCCCGGATAAGTTCCAACGTATCATCCAGGAGTCGACCGAGGCCGACATCCGCTTCCTTATCCAGCAGTCCAGCCTCCGCTCTTCGGAGACCAAGTCCGCTGAGATGAAGGCCCTCAAAGAGGCTATCAAGGATGTTCAGAAAGCAGAACGCAAAGAGATCAACAAGATCGAGGTGGTAGGTTACGCATCGCCGGATGGCGCTGAGAAACTGAATGCCAAGCTCGCTGAGAGCCGTAAGAATGTGGCTAAGAACTTCCTCAAGCCGGATCTCAAGAAGAACAAAGTGAACAAAGAGGTGAAAGACTATGACGTGGCAGAGGACTGGGAAGGCTTCAAGAAGCTCGTTGAGGAGAGCAATATCCAGAATAAGGATCTCGTTCTGAACGTACTCGCTATGTATGTTGACCCGGAGGAGCGTGAGGCTCAAATCAAAAACCTCAGCGAGGTGTACACCGTTCTCAAAGATGAGATCCTTCCGCAACTTCGTCGCAGCCGTCTCATCCTCACGGCCGACCTGATCGGTAAGAGCGATGAGGAGATCCTCGAGTTGGTGAAGAACGACCCGGCTCAGCTGTCTGTAGAAGAGTTGCTGTACGCTGTAACGCTCGTAGAGAACAACGCGGACAAGATGGCGTTGTTCCAGAAGGTTGCTGAGCGCGACAATGACTACCGCGCTTGGAACGGTATGGGTCAGCTCTACTTCCAGGATGGTAACATTGCAGAGGCTCGCCGCTGCTTCGGTAAGGCGCTCGAGATCCAGCCGAACAATCCGGATCTGAACTACAACGCCGGTTTGGCTGCTCTGGCTGACAACGACCTCGAGAAGGCTCAGATCTATCTGGCTAAGGCTGCCGGTACCAACGGCAATCTGGACGCTGCGCTCGGTACCCTCTATACCAAGAAGGGTGAATACGCTGCCGCTAAGAAGGCTTATGGAGCTCAGGCTACCAACAACGCTGCTGCTCAGCAGATCCTGAACGAGGAGTATGAGGCTGCTGCCAAGACCCTCAACGCAGTGAAGGAGCCGAACGCTATCACCGCTTATCTCAAAGCAATCGTAGGTGCGCGTACCAACGACCGTGCTGCTGTCATCGCTAACTTGAAATCCGCTGTCGCTCAGGACGCTGCCCTCAAAGCACGCGCTGCGAAGGATATCGAGTTCGCTCAGTTCGCAGAGGATGCAGACTTCCAGGCTATCGTAAAATAAGCTGTCGGTTATCAGCCCTCAGCCGTCAGACAAAATCCGACGGCTGAGAGCTGACGGCTGAATGCGGATTGATTATGTCTGTATTATTTCCAAAAGTAAGAAAACCCCGTGAGTGGGACTATCGCCCCATTTACTTCGATAAGGAAAAGGAGGCGCGCAAGGAGAAAGAACTTGCGCGTCTTCATCACGGGTCGTTCCGTGAGGAGCACGAGAAACATATGGCGGAGATCCGCAGAAAGCAGAAAAACAGACTGTGGTTTCTCATCGTGCTGCTCTCGGCTATAGCAATCGCATATTTCGTGCTGTCACGCTATTTCGCGTGACGCACGCGTATATAATATAAGGTGGATATTATTCATTTGTTACCGGACAGTGTGGCCAACCAGATAGCGGCGGGAGAGGTGATCCAGCGTCCCGCTTCCTGTCTCAAGGAATTGGTCGAGAACAGCTTGGACGCGGGCGCAACCCGTATCCAGGTTATCGTCCGCGATGCCGGACGCACGCTGTTGCAGGTCATAGATGACGGATCCGGAATGAGCGAGATGGATGCCCGGCTGGCATTCGAGAGGCACGCTACCAGTAAGATCCGCGAAGCGCAGGACCTCTTCTGTTTGCGTACCATGGGCTTCCGGGGGGAAGCCTTGGCTTCGATATGTGCGGTCGCGCAGGTCGAGATGACCACGCGCCGTGCACAGGACGAGACCGGAACGCTGATCGAGATACACGGTTCGGAGGTCGTTCGTCAGGAACCCTGTGTCTGCCCGGTGGGAACGAACATCAAGGTCAGCAACCTCTTCTTCAATGTGCCCGTCCGGCGTAAGTTCCTCAAGACTGACCAGACCGAGTTGCGGAACCTACTCACCGAGTTCTATCATATCGTGCTCGTCTATCCGAAGGTGAACTTCACCTTTGTCCATAACGACGAAATCATCATGGAACTGCCTGCCGGCACGGAGAAACAGCGTATTGAAGCCGTGTTCGGCAATCCGAAACGGAATGTCTATACCTCGGCCTTTGTCGATGTGAAGACCGAAACGGAGATGGTCTCTATCCATGGATTCGTTGTCAAACCGGAGAACGCGACGCGCAAGAGTGAGCAGTACTTCTTCGTCAACGGCCGCTACATGCGCCATCCCTATTTCCAGAAAGCCGTGCTTACTGCCTATTCAGGCATGCTGCCGAATGACTATCAGCCTTCGTTCTTCATCTATTTCGAGATCAATCCCGAAGCCATCGATGTCAATATCCATCCGACGAAGACGGAGATCAAGTTTGCGGATGAGCAGACGGTCTTCCAGATTCTGATGGCATCCGTGCGGGAGGCATTGGGTAAGTTCACCCTCGCGCCGACGATTGATTTTGATACGCGGGGCAACCTCGACATCCCGTTGCCGCCGGATACGCCGGTGGCCAAACCGGACATTCAGATTGACCCTACCTATAACCCCTTCCATAAACGCGGCGCGGTCATCTATCCCGACAAGCCGCAGAAGAACTGGGAAACGCTCTATGACGGGCTTTCCAATACGATCAGTACGACGGTTTCCGTCAATCCGCATGTTCCGGAGACTCCGGTGATCGCGGATCCCGACAATTGTCCCTTGTGGCAGTATGGCGGTAAGTATATCCTGCTGCCCGGTGAGCAGGGGCTGGTCTTTGTGAACCAGCACCGTGCCCATGTGGCGATCCTCTACGGACAGTTTCTCGAGCAGTTGGCGCATACCCAGGGGGCGATGCAGCAGTTGCTCTTCCCGGAGGTGCTGGGCGTGACGCAGGAGGAGCTGGTCCTCGTGGAGCAGCTGTCCGATGACCTGCATGCCATCGGTTTCGACCTCGTCCGGCTCAGCCCCGACAGCTTTTCGGTGCAGGGCGTGCCGGCTGTTATCGCCGGTCAGTCGCCCGTGCCCGTCCTGCAGCATATACTCCTGCAGGTGCGCGAGAGGGGGGCGAATACCAGAACCGAATGGCGCGAACAGATAGCGCAGACCCTGGCGGAGAGTGCCGCGATCCCCTACGGCAAAACGCTTACTGAACCCGAGATGCGAGATATCATCGTCCGACTCACGGCATTGAAACAGTATCGGCGTACTCCGGATGGCAAAAACATCCTTTCCGTACTCACCGATGATGAAATAAGCAAACGATTATGAAAAAGACATTCTTCTTTTTGACGGCAGTGCTGTTCATGGCCTGCGCCAAACCGGATACCGAGTGCCGGCATCTGACAATCCTGCATACAAATGACACGCACTCGCAAATCCTGCCGGACACCACCGACAGCTGCAGGGGCGGATATGCCCGTCGTATGGGATTGATTAAGAAAGAGCGTGCAATCGATCCCGCGTTGCTGCTGCTCGATGCCGGGGATTTCAGCCAGGGAACGCCGTATTTCAATTATTACAACGGACGCATCGAGATCGATGCGATGAACCGGATGGGCTACGATGCCGTTACGCTGGGTAACCATGAGTTCGATAACGGCATGGATACCCTGGCGATGATCCTGCGCATGGCTCATTTCCCGGTCGTGTGTGCGAACTATGACTTCACCGGTACGCCTTTGGAGGATATCGTCAAACCCTATGTCATCCTCGAGCGTAATGATATCAAGGTAGGTGTCTTCGGTATGGGCTGCTATCCCTATTCGGTGATTGATGATGAGAACTTTGTGGGCGTCACCTATCTCGAGCCTGCGTACGAAGTGGCGCAGCAGATGGCGGACACCCTCCGGGCACAGGGATGCGAAGTGGTGATTTGCCTCAGTCATATGGGAGGGACCAAGCCCCATGAGAAGGGCGAACCCTATGACAAGGAGATGGTGCCGCAGACACGCGGTATCGATTTGGTCATCGGGGGACACACCCACGAATTTGTCAAGGATGTGGATGTGAAGAACCTGGACGGTCAGCTCGTGCCTATCCGTCAAATGCAGAAAAAAGGAATGTTTTTAGGCAAGATAATGCTATCTTTACCTGCCAAAAACGAAAAATAAATAAAAAAAATTTGCGTATTTCAGAAAAAAGCAGTAACTTTGCGCACTTTTTCCAGAATACGCGAAAAAGAATAGGTAAGAAAATCGTAAAAACACACATACATATTAACTTTTAAAGAATTAGTATTATGGCAGAAATTGATGCAAAAGTAAAAGCAATCATTGCTGATAAACTGGGCGTTGAAGAGTCGCAAGTAGTTAACGAGGCTAACTTCCAGACCGATCTGGGCGCTGACTCGTTGGATACCGTAGAAATGATTATGGAGTTCGAGAAGGAGTTTGAGATTCAGATCCCGGATGAGGACGCACAAAAGATTGCTACTGTAGGCGACGCGATCGCTTATGTAGAAGAGAAATTAGGAAAGTAATATTCTTTTCACATTCGCAAGCGAGTTTACGGGCCATACTGTAAACTCGTCTGCTTTTTATAGACAAGGGAGATAAATGCAGTTAAAAAGAGTTGTAATTACTGGGTTGGGAGCCGTTACCCCGTTGGGTAATTCGGCACAGGAGACATGGAAATCGCTGGTGAACGGGGTGAATGGTATCGCGCCGATCACATCGTTTGATGCCACGAATTTTAAGACGCGCTTCGCCGGTGAGGTGAAGGGCTTTGACCCGACCCTCTTTATTGACAAGAAAGAGGCGCGTAAGATGGACCGTTATGCCCAATTCTCCGTTTGCGTGGCAAACGAAGCGCTTACCGACAGCGGCTTGGACCTGGATAAGGAAGACCGCAGCCGCGTGGGTGTCGTTTGGGGAAGCGGTATGGGTGGTTTGCAGTCCATGGAGCAGGAGTTGTATAATTTTGCGGAAGGTGACGGGGTTCCCCGTTTCAATCCCTTTATGATTCCGAAGTCTATCCCGAGCATAGCAGCCGGCCAGATATCCATCCGTTTCGGGTTGGGCGGTCTCAGTTTCTCTGTCAGCACCGCTTGCTCCTCTTCCTCTCACGCCGTCTCATGTGCCTATGACCAGATTCGTCTCGGCCATGCCGATGTGCTGCTGACCGGCGGAGCGGAAGCTGTGGTGACCCAGGCTACAATCGGCGGATTCAACTCGTTGCATGCCCTTTCTACACGCAATGATGACCCCGAGCACGCCAGCCGTCCGTTCTCCAAATCACGCGACGGGTTCGTGTTGGGCGAAGGAGCTGCATGCCTGATCCTGGAGGAGTATGAGCATGCGGTGGCGCGTGGCGCGAAGATTTATGCCGAGATCATCGGTGAGGGTATGACCTCCGATGCCTATCATATGACGGCGCCGGATCCGGAAGGCAAGGGCGCTGAGCGCGTCATGAGACTCGCGCTCCGTGATGCCGGACTCAACCCCGAGCAGGTCGATTTCATCAATACGCACGGCACTTCCACCCCTTTGGGCGACGTGACGGAGGTGAAGGCTATCCAGCGTGTGTTCGGAGAGCATGTGTATGAGATGAACCTGGATTCCACCAAATCCATGACCGGCCACCTGATCGGCGCCACCGGCGCAGTGGAGGCTCTGGCCTGTGTGATGGCACTCAAGGACGGTATCATTCCGCCTACCATCAACCACGACCCAGAAGATGAGGACGAGAACATCGATTATCGTATCAACTTCACCTTCGACAAGGCGCAGAAACGCGATATCAGATACGCGCTGAGCAACACCTTCGGCTTCGGCGGACATAACGCCTGCCTCGTGTTTAAGAAATGGGAAGAGTGACCCGTAAAATCACTCATTAGTCACATATAAATTTATTTAAGGTATTATGGTTACAAAAATTGGCGAAAATGCAGGCCTCGTATGGGCTGCGCTGCAGAACGGTGCTCAAGGTTTGAAAGCACTGAAAAAAGCTACTAAGCTGAAAAACGAGGAGCTCTATCTGGCTCTCGGTTGGCTCGCTCGCGAAGGCAAATTGACCTTCACCGTAGAAGAGGCTGACACCATTGTTGCATTGGCATAATATGGTAATTGCAATCGTTGGCGCCTCTGGCGCTGTCGGACAGGAGTTGCTCGCTGTGCTTGAACAGCGGCAATTCCCCGTTTCCGAACTACGATTATTCGGTTCAGAACGAAGTGCCGGCACGACATACGATTTCCGTGGTAAGAAGTACACTGTACAGCTACTGCAGCATAACGACGCTTTCAAAGGCGTCGATATTGCTTTTGTCTCCGCGGGCGCAGGCGTATCGCGTGCATACGCGGAGGATATCACGCGTTTCGGTGCAGTCATGATTGATAACTCTTCGGCTTTCCGCATGGAGGACGATGTGCCTCTCGTGGTTCCCGAGGTGAACGCTGCTGATGCGTTGAACCGTCCGCGGAACATCATTGCCAACCCCAACTGCACCACCATCCAGATGGTTGTGGCGCTGCAGGCTATAGAGCGTCTGAGTCACATCCGCCGGGTGCGGGTGGCTACCTACCAGGCGGCTTCCGGCGCGGGCGCACAGGCCATGGTCGAGCTGGAGAACCAGTACCGCCAGGTGCTGAACAACGAACCCGTGACGGTGAACAAGTTCGCCTATCAGCTGGCGTATAACCTCATCCCGCATATTGATGTCTTCACCGACAACGGTTATACCAAGGAGGAGATGAAGATGTTCAACGAGACACGTAAGATCATGCATTCGGACATCAAGGTCAGCGCGACCTGTGTGCGTGTGCCGTCCTTGCGTGCCCACAGCGAGAGCATATGGCTCGAGACGGAGAAACCCCTTTCGGTCGAGCAGGCCAAAGAGGCTTTCGCGAATGCCGAAGGCTGCGTGCTCATGGATGAGCCGGAGAACAAAATATACCCGATGCCGCTGTTCCTCAGCGGTAAGGATGAAGTGTTCATCGGACGTATCCGCAAGGATCTGACCGATGAGAACGGACTGAGTTTCTGGTGCGTGAGCGACCAGATCCGCAAAGGGGCCGCTCTGAATGCGGTGCAGATTGCGGAGTATCTGATGTCTCAAATGGAAAAATGAAAAAAGGTGCAAATGACCAAATAGAGATCATGGCTCCCGTCGGATGCTGGGAATCGTTGGCAGCGGCAATCAAAGCCGGTGCTACCAGTGTCTATTTCGGGATTGAGCACCTTAACATGCGTGCCCGCAGTTCCGTCAATTTCACCACCGATGACATGCAGACGATTGTGGAGACATGTCGTGAAGCGGGGGTGAAGACCTATCTGACGGTGAATACAGTCATGTATCCGGAGGACCTGCCTTTGATGCGGCAGATAGTCGATAAGGCGCATGCGGTGGGTGTGGATGCCGTGATCGCATCCGACATCGCGGTCATGCAGTACGCCAACAGCATCGGTCAGGAGGTCCATTTGTCCACCCAGCTGAACATCGCCAACACCGAGGCGCTGAAATTCTATGCGCAGTTCGCGGATGTGGTGGTGCTGGCGCGTGAACTCAATATGGAGCAGGTGGCGTCTGTCTACCGCGACATAAAGGAGCAGCATATCTGCGGACGTGGCGGTCAGCCGATACGTATCGAAATGTTCTGCCACGGAGCGCTCTGCATGGCCGTCAGCGGGAAATGCTATCTGAGCCTCAATAACTACGGCCTCTCCGCCAACCGCGGTGCATGCGTTCAGGTATGCCGCCGAGGATATACGGTCAAGGACAAGTCTTCGGATCTCGAACTGGAGGTGGACAACCAGTATATCATGTCCCCCAAGGACCTGAAGACCATTCATTTCCTGAACAGGATGCTGGATGCCGGTGTGCGGGTGCTGAAGATCGAAGGGCGTGCACGCGGAGCCGAGTATGTTGATACTGTGGTACGGTGTTACCGCGAAGCTGTTGAAGCATGGCAGCGCGGCGAGTATGCCGACGATGCCCTCATTCAACCCAAGATAGCGGACTGGAACGAGCGCTTGAGTCGTGTGTTCAACCGCGGTTTCTGGGACGGGTACTATCAGGGGCAACGGCTCGGCGAATGGACACACTCGTATGGCAACAAGGCTACACGGAAGAAAGTGTATGCCGCCAAGTGTACCAATTTCTTCAAGAACCTCAGCGTGGCGGAGTTCCTCGTCGAAGCGGTGGATGCCGTCTGCGAAGGACAGGAGTTGCTGATTACCGGAGAGACAACGGGAGTTTACGAGTGTACGGCGCATGATATGCATGACGCGAAGGGACAATTGACACAACGTGTCGGGAAAGGACAGTTCTTTGCCATCAAGACCGATACGCTCATCCGACGTGGAGACAAACTCTATCTATGGGAGAAGGAATAGCACATATCGTTTCACCGGCCAGCGCTGCATGGTGCGGATGGGTGATGCTCGCTTTGCTGATTTTCGCCATCATGAGCGAACTGCTTCAGCCCGGCGTTATCCTCCAGGCCAGGAATTCGTTGCTGGTCAAAGGTGACCGTCTCTATAAGGAGTCGCCCGATAACTTCATGGGACAATTGATGATCACCCTGTTCCGTGTAGGCGTTGTCACGATGGCGGTGTATCTCTGTTGTCAGGAAACGGGGAACTTCTCGTTTTCCGGTTTCTCGGTTGTCTTCGGCATCGTGCTGGCGGTCATCATCGTCAAGATGATCTGTAACCGCCTGGTGGATTATGTCTTCGGCCTGTCCCGGCGTTTCGGCTCGGCATATGAGCATTACGGGAACATCCTTACCTTGGCGACGCTGGTCATCTATCCCGTTCTGCTGGTGTTGCTGCGTTTCAGCCAGCCGTCCGTGAACCGTTGGATAATCGGTGCTGTCGGGGTGCTGTTCATCGCTGTATGGCTCTTCTGTGCCTTCCGTCAGTTTGTGAAAACGCCGCGAGCGATAGTCTATCTGCTGCTCTACGCTTGCACACTGGAGGTGTTGCCGTGGGCGTTGCTTTATCTTTTTTCGAATCAAACAATAACAATGATATGATACAAAGAATTCTATTTTCTCAACCGCGACCGGAAACGCCGCATAACCCCTACGTCCGTTTGGAGGAGCAGTTCGGCGTGCAATGCGACTATCACCAGTTCATTCATATCGAAGGACTGGAAGCGCGTGAGTTCCGTCAGCAGCATATCAATCCTCTCGATTATACGGCGGTGATTCTCAATTCCAAATTGGGAGCGGAGCACTATTTCCGTATGTGTGAGGCGCTGCGGATCAATGTGCCCGATAGCATGCATTATTATTGCAATTCGGAGTCGGTGGGATTATACTTGCAGAAATTTATCAACTATCGCAAGCGCAAGGTCTTCTTCCCCGAGACCGGTAACCGCTTTGAGGATATATTGCCGGCCATGCATCGCCGGCCGAATGAGAAATATCTGATGGTCTTGTCCGATATCCACACGCAGGACCAGATCAATATGTTTGCCCAGAACGGAGTGGAAGTGACTCCGGCGATCATGTATCGTACGGTCACGACGCCTTGGCCGAAAGAGCGTCCGTTTGATTATGACATGATAGCCCTCTTTACGCCGGCGGGTGTCACCTCGTTGCGGGAGAACTTCCCCGACTGGAAACAGGGGAAGACCCTGATTGCCGCTTTCGGAGAAGGAACGATCCGTGCCTTGGAAGATGCCGGTTACCGCGTGGATATCGAGGCGGGACAGGGACGCCCGTTTGCATCTCTGCCTCTGGCTATCGCGGATTATCTGGAGAAAGAGAATAATTAACATCCGATGCGGGATATCAATGGGTAATCAATCGTTGAACTCCTTTCCCAAACATAGCAGACTCTGCGGTCAAGAGCGTATAACAGCCTTCTATAAAGAAGGCAAGCGCTTTACCTCGTGGCCGCTGCGGGTGACCTATCTGCCGGCCGGTGACCGGGAGACGGCCGCCAACAGCCAGGTCCTGGTATGGGCGCCGAAATCCCTGTTCAAGCATGCGGTACAGCGGAACCGGCTCAGACGTCTGATGAGGGAGGCCTACCGCCTGCATCAGGATATATTGCTCGATGAGCAGGCTCCGATGACCGGCGGCTACCTGATTGCGTTCAATTATATGGATAAGGAGGAGCAACCCTTTGCCGTCATCGAGAAAGCCGTGTGCAAAGCCTTGAAGAAAATAAATGGGAAATCATAAATCGGAAATCATCAGTCAGAAACTGAAAAAAGTTGTTCGCCGGCTTTTTTTGATCCCCGTTTATTTCTATCGGGTCTTTATATCTCCGTTGACACCGCCGTCCTGCCGCTATACGCCGACGTGCAGTCAGTATATGGTGGAAGCGGTGATGAAATACGGTCCGTTCAAAGGCGGTTGGCTGGGGATCAAGCGTATCTGCCGGTGCCATCCCTGGGGAGGCAGCGGATATGATCCCGTCCCGTAAAGTGACTTCGTCACGTGAATAGGTTAAATAGTTAAAATGGTTTTGATTGCATCAGAACGTTAAACAGTTAGTGTATGCGTATTGATATTATCTCTGCTTGTCCCGAATTGTTGGAGTCCCCTCTCAATCATTCGATTATCCAACGCGCGAAGACCAAAGGTCTTTGTGAGATATATGTGCATAACTTACGCGACTGGACGCTGGACAAGCATCGTAAGATTGATGATTATGCGTTCGGCTTCAGTGCCGGAATGGTGCTACAGATAGAACCGATTGACCGGCTCATCAGTCATCTCACGTCCGAGCGGCACTATGATGAGATTATCTTCACCGCGCCGGATGGCGAACGCTTTGACCAGAAAGCGGCGAATAGCCTCTCGCTCAAAGAGAACATCATCATCCTCTGCGGTCATTACAAAGGGGTGGATCAACGCGTGCGCGATCATCTTATCACGCGCGAGTACAGTATCGGCGATTTCGTGCTTACCGGAGGAGAGATGCCGGCAGCCATGATGACCGATGCCATCGTGCGACTCCTGCCCGGTGCGCTCGGAGATGTGGAGTCGGCGCTCAATGACTCCTTTCAGGACGGATTGCTCGAGGCAGGCGTCTATACCAGACCCGCGGAGTATAAAGGATGGAAAGTGCCGGAGATTCTGCTGAGCGGACATCAGGCGAAGATAGAAGAATGGAATTATGAGCAGTCTTTGGCGCATACACGCGAAAGAAGACCCGATCTGCTGGACGAGAAATAAGTACCGTTTTCTTGTGCAAAAACAGGCTGTTTTGTAAACTCAAATTAGCAATTTTATGTTTTATAGCATTTTTTTTGCAAAATATTTGGTCATATCGTAAAAAAGCAGTACTTTTGCACCGTGTTTTTCATGGTATTAGATTTAAGGTTAAGTAAAAAGATTGGGTTGTCGGGAGACAACCTTCTTTGTTTTCTTTCGATGTTCTCTTGAACATCAAAAGTTTAAGAAGGGAGACAACCTTCTTTGTTTTATGTGGGTTTCGATGTAAAAATGCATATTTCTTTTGCATAATTCATTTTTTTTTTGTACCTTTGCAGCGGAAATTAAAAATCATGGAAACGCTTATTTCTGTTATCGGAGGTGCTAATGTCGATTTGTCGGCAACGCTGAATGATGCGTTCATTGCATCGGACTCGAATCCGGGACATATTGATGTGGGATACGGCGGTGTGGCGCGTAACATCGCGCATAACCTTTCCTTGTTGGGTGCCCGTACCCAGTTGATGACCGTCTTTGGCGGAGACCTTTTCGGCGGCTTGTTACAGGATTTCTGCAGACAGCAGGAGATAGACACCCATTTATCCGAACGCGAATCCGCTATGCGGTCGGGTATTTATCTGTGCATCAACAACCATGGCGGAGAGATGATTGCAGCCGTGGCGGATACGGAAGCGATTCGCATGATTACGCCGGAGTGGCTTGAGAAACGCAGTGGTGATATCAACCGGTCGGATTATGTGGTGGCGGATGCGAACATCAGTGAGGACGCTATCCGTTGGCTGATGGACCATGTGACGGTGCCCTTGTTTGTGGATGGCGTCAGTTCCACCAAGGCCCATCGGGTCGTTAATGCGTTACGCAAGGCCAAGTTGGCGTATCTCCACACCCTGAAGCTGAATCTGAAAGAGGCGTTGGCGGTGACGAACACCGCATCCTATGCCGAGGCGGCGCAGCAGCTGATCAATATGGGCGTCGAGCATGTGTATATCACGCTGAGCGGCGAGGGTGTTTATTGCCGGACCGCTGCGCAGGAGTATCTGTTTCCCGTTTTGCCCGGTGAGATAGTGAATACCACCGGTGCCGGAGACGCTTTCCTCGCGGGAGTGGTCTTCGCGCATGCCAAAGGGCTGGCTTTCCCGCAAACGGCGCAGTACGGACTGATGGCGGCGCGTGCCGCTCTGATGAGTCCTAAAGCCGTCAATCCTGATATCGCGAATATTTTATTATAAGACTGAAAGAACAAAGACGAATATGCATACCTATTTGGATATTTCTCCGGAAGTGAAAGCGGCATTGGAGGCCGGCAAACCGGTAGTGGCCCTGGAGTCCACCATCATCAGTCACGGCATGCCCTATCCGCAGAACGTGGAGACGGCGCTGCGTGTGGAGCAGACGATTCGTGACAACGGTGCTGTTCCTGCCACGATTGCTATTATCGGCGGCAAACTTAAGGCGGGCTGTACTCCGGAAGAGATTGAGTATCTCGGCCGGAAAGGACAGGCGGTGATCAAGGCTTCGCGTCGTGACTTGCCGGTTCTTCTCGCGCGCAAAGAAGACGGTGCCACTACGGTCACCACCACGATGATCATTGCCGCAATGGCTGGAATCAAGGTGTTCGCTACCGGTGGTATAGGCGGTGTGCACCGCGGCGCTCAGCAGACCTTTGATATCTCTGCCGATCTGGAGGAGTTGGCGCAGACACCGGTCATGGTGGTATGTGCCGGCGCCAAATCGATTCTGGACTTGGGCCTGACACTGGAGTATCTGGAGACCAAAGGGGTGCCGGTCATCGGTTACGGCACGGAGGAACTGCCGGCTTTCTATACGCGACATAGCGGTTTCGGAGTGGATTATCGTATCGATACGCCGGCGGAACTGGCGGCGGCGTTTAAGGCGAAGCTGGATTGCGGACTGAAGGGCGGTATGTTGGTGACCAACCCGATCCCAGAGGAATATTCCATGCCGAAAGAGGTGATAGACCACGCGATTGACCAGGCGCTCAAGGAGATGGACGCAGCCGGTATTCACGGTAAGCAGTGTACGCCCTTCCTGCTGGCGAAAGTGAAAGATCTGACAGGCGGAGACAGCCTGGCGGCAAATATACAATTGGTTCTTAACAATGCCCGTTTAGCGGCACAAACAGCGGTTGCTCTATGCGAAAACTAATCATCCTGGCGGCTCTGGCCGTCGTCTGGTCTTCATGCCAACACAAACAGACAGGTCTGACCTATAGGACCGAGTATATCACCGTGGATTCGGCGACGGCCGATGCTACCCGTGATATGGATTATGTGGCTTATATGGCGCCTATAAAAGCCTTCATGGATTCCGAGATGGGAATAATCCTGGGCTATTGTGCCGATGAGTTGTGGATTGATTCCACGGAGAACCCGATGTTGAACTGGACGGCGGATGTGCTGCTGAAAAAAGCGCAGGAGGTTTGCCCGTTCAAGGTTCACATCTCTATCCAGAATACAGGCGGCGCAAGAGCCCCCTGGACAATCGGCAAGCTGAAACTGGGCGATGTGTTCAAGACCATGCCGTTCAACAACCGTATGGTGGTGCTGCAGATGAAAGGCTCCACGATCTTGAAATTGTTTGGTAATCTGGCGCCGAAGGAACGTGCCCACGGTATCGCCGGTATACGCGTGGCGGTGAAGCACAAAGAACTTGTCTCTATTGAGATAGACGGCCAACCGGTAGATCCGGACGCGGTGTACGGCGTAGCCACCAGCAATTACCTGGCGAAAGGGAAGGACGGTATGCTGGAGTTGAAAACGAGAGATACCTTATGGGATAGCGAACTCTTAATCCGCGATATTTATATCGAAGCCATTCGTGAGCAGGACACTGTTCATGCCGCTGTCGATGGCAGATGGACGATTGAGAAGTAGCGGAAGATTGTGTTCCACATGCCCGATGGGGGCGTTGAAGATAATGGGGTAGTCGTAATCAGCGACTACCTCTTTTATTGTCTCATAGACAGAGCAGCCCATCAATGGGTCGTCTTCGCAGTCGGTGAACCGGCCGACGATAAGACCGCTCAGATGCGCCAGTACGCCGCTCATGCGCAGGTTGTGCATCATGCGGTCGATATGATAATGGCGTTCGCTGATGTCTTCGATGAGAAGGATGGGAAATTTGTAACTTAGTTTGCCGAGCGCAAACGGAGTGCCTTGCAAGCCGTACAAAACGGACAGGTTGCCGCCTACGACAGGCGCACAGGCTTTGCCCGGACGGTTGAGCGGGTGCGGTGCCCAGGTGTACCGGTTCGTATGACCCGTTAGTAACTGCCGCAAGGCGAGGATGGGTTCGCTGTCTTCCGGTAGCGTGGCGATATGTTTGCACATGATACCGTGGATGGAAGGCTGGCCGCTGATGGCGGACCATTGGTGCAGCGCCGTGATGTCGCTGAAACCGATGACGGGCTTGGTGACGGCCGGTACGTGGTCGATGATCCGTTGTAATCCGTATCCGCCGCGTGAACAGAGGATGGCATCTACGGTCGGGTCCTCAAGCGCATCAACGAGATCCGTCAGACGCTCTTCGTCCGTACCGGCAAAGCGTCCGTGATGACCGCGTGCATAGCGTCCTTCGCTGACGGCCAGCCCCCAGGATTGCAGACGCGCCTTCGCTCCGTCTATATAGGCGGAATCGATGGCACCGGAGGGCGATATGATACGGATCGTTTTAATCATTAGTCTGTCTTCTGTCAGTCCGAGGACGGTCTAACTATATACTTTGTATTCAATCCAATTGACGAGGCGTTTCGGCAGGATGCGGTCCAGCAGACAGAGCACACGGTACTCGAATCCGCCTACGTACTGCGGACGCGGACTGTGGCAGGTGGCGATATGATAGAACAGCTTCGCCATCTGAATGGGTTGCATACCGCCCCGTTCGTCCTTCTCCATCGTGGTGATGGCTTTGTTGGCATGGCGGTAGACATCCTCTCCGGCGGTTGATTTCTTCCGTGCATCGGTAAAACCGGTACTGACGTCTCCCGGCATCATCACGCTTACCGAGATACCGAACTCGCGTACCTCATTCGCCAGCGCCAGCGCCAATGCGTTGATGGCTGCTTTGGAGGCGGAGTAGAACGCTTGGTACGGAACAGGCAGGGCGGCAGCTACAGACGAGGTGTAGATGATCCGGCCGGCGTGCTGTTTGCGTAACTGGGGCAGTACGGCCTGCGTGAAGCGTACCGCACCGGAGAAGTTCACATCCATCTGATGCTCCACGGATGCCATGTCGGTGAACTCGACGGGACCGGAGATACCGTAACCGGCATTGGAGATGACGACATCGATGGTGTCCGTCTGTTTCAATACCTCTGTGACGGCGTTGCGTGTGCTTTGCTCGTCGCATACATCGCAGTCCACATGGATGATGCCGTCGTGCGAAACACCGTGACGGCTGAGCTCAAAAACACGCCAGCCCCGCTCTAAAAAGAGCGAGGCTGTTGCTTTGCCGATTCCACTACTGCCACCTGATATGATAAGGGTATGCATAATCAATCTGTATTCTGTCAGGCGCAGCCGGTCTGTACCTCAGGCTGCAGGCCGTTTGTATTACATCTGCGGTGCACCTTCTTTGAGTACGCGGGCAATGATTTCTACCGCTTCGTCAATGATCGGCTCCGTATGGGTCGCCATCAGCGTGGTGCGCAGCAGGCACTCGCCTTCTACGCAAGCCGGTGCGATAACCGGATTCACATAGACGCCCTCTTCAAACATCTTCTTACCGAAATACAAGGTATCCAATGTCTTGTAGGTGAAGATAGGCACGATAGGTGTAGGCGCCTCGATAATCTTCACGCCGGCAGCAATGAGTTGCTTCTGGAAGTATTTTGCAATCTTCATCAGACGCTCCGGACGCTCCGGATCGGCGATGAGCTGATGCAAGGCTTCCAAAGCCGTTGCAGCCGAGCACGGGGTGATTGACGCGGAGAAGATGAACGGACGGCTGACGTGACGCAACCAGTCGGCTACACGGTGGGAGGTTAACATACAGCCACCGATGGAAGCCAGCGATTTGGAGAAGGTGAGCATGGTGATGTCCACCTTGTCGGTCAGACCGAAATGAGCCGCTGTACCGCGACCGCCGGGGCCGAGCACACCGAAACCGTGGGCGTCATCCACCATCACGCGGGCGTTGTATTTCTCTGCCAACGCACAGATCTCCGGCAGCTTGCAGATATCACCGCGCATGGAGAACACACCGTCGGTGATGATCAGTTTGCCGGCATTCTCCGGAATGGACTTGAGCTGACGCTCCAGATCCAGCATGTCGGAGTGACGATAACGGAGAACCTTTGCATAACTCAGACGGCAGGCGTCGTAGATAGAGGCGTGGTTCTCGCGGTCGTTAAGGATATAGTCATCCTTACCGGCAATAGCGGAGATGATAGCGAGGTTGGTCTGGAAACCCGTCGAAACGGTCATACATTCCTCGTATCCGGTGAAGGCAGCGATCTCGCGCTCCAACTGCAGGTGCAAGTCCAGTGTGCCGTTCAGAAAACGGCTACCGCTGACACCAGTTCCGTATTTGTCGAGCGCTGCGTGACCTGCTTTGATAACCGCCTCGTTCTCCGTGAAGCCGAGGTAGTTGTTTGAACCTAACATGATCACACGGTGGTTCTCCATCTTCACCACCGGGGCTTGACGGCTCTCCAACTCGTGGAAATACGGATAGATACCTAATTGGCGAACCTGTTTGAGCGTCTCAAAATGGTCGCATTTTTCAAATAAATCCATAATTTTATGACTACAGAGCACAGACCGCTCGCTTTGCTTGCTGACTGAGTACAGACGGGTGATTTGTCCTGTATTCTTTGTCCTGTCAGCCGCAGGCGGTCTGTATTCTAATTAAAGTACATTCAGTTCTTTGAGGATTGCAGTGGTTTTGCGAACGGCTGCTTCGCTCTCATGCAGTTTGGCGCGCTCTGCCTCGCTGATGTTGAGCTCGAGGATCTTCTCGATACCGTTCTTGCCGATGATACAGGGCACACCGATGGTGATGTCCTTCATGCCGTACTCACCTTCCAGAGCGGCGGAGCAAGGGATCATCTTCTTCTGGTCCTTGATGATAGCCTCTGCTACCGAAGCTGCTGCTGCACCCGGAGCCATCCATGCGCTCGTACCGAGCAGACCGGTCAGGGTAGCACCGCCTACCATCGTGGATTTAACTACATTCTCCAGCTCCTCTGCGCTGAGGAACTCGCTTACGTTGATACCTTTGTAGGTCGTGTAGCTGGTCAACGGAATCATGGTCGTGTCACCGTGACCACCGATAACGAAACCGTCTACGTCGTTTGCGTTGCACTTCAGCGCTTGGCTCAAGAAGTATTTCAGACGTGCGCTGTCGAGCGCACCACCCATACCGATGACGCGGTTACGCGGCAGACCGAGCGCATGAAGCGTCAGATAGGCCATCGTATCCATCGGGTTGGAAACAACAACGAGGATAGCGTTCGGGCTGTATTTCAAAACCTGGTCACATACACTCTTTACGATACCGGCATTCACGCCGATCAACTCCTCACGGGTCATACCCGGCTTACGGGGCAGACCGGAAGTGATAATCACTACGTCCGAACCGGCAGTCTTGCTGTAGTCGTTGGTAACACCCTCAACAACGGTGTCGAAACCCATCAACTGAGCTGTTTGCATGATATCCATGGCCTTGCCTTCTGCAAAACCCTCCTTGATATCAATCAAACATACTTCGTTAGCTACTTCGTTAACTGCCAATACATTTGCGCAGGTTGCACCTACGTTTCCTGCGCCTACTACGGTTACTTTACTCATGATTGTTTGTATTTTTATAGTTCTTAATTTTCTAATCTGATTTTACATTTTATGTAAAAAGCCTGCAAAGATACAACTTTTTGAGTAAATATGCAAATAATTAAGAAAAAAAGTGCAATTTTTTCTGTTTTTTGCATAGAAAAGTTGGCAAAATTGTATAATTGAGTATCGGATATCGGAATGACGAGGTGGTCTGTTCTGGAGAAATAAAACATATTTCAGGCTATTTCATAAAATAATAAGATATATACATAGTATATATGGGCTGTACCGGGATAGCATATAAGCTCCACGAGAGCAGGACATGGGCCCTATGCGGCAGAACGGGATGCGGATGGAAGAAAAATTTACTAAACTGCCGGAAAATGATGAAAAATGCGAAAAAAATGCAAAAAGAACAACATATGCTTGCATATGTCAAAAATTATTTGTAACTTTGCGGCGTTTTTCATGCGCGTGTGCGCTTAGGCGCATAATGCATACATATATAAAAGGAATATAAATACACAAAATACAATGGAAGAAGTAATCGTGCCGGAAGGCAAAGAACAAAACGAAAAGTATGACGGTTCGAGTATTCAAGTGCTCGAAGGATTGGAGGCGGTGCGCAAGCGGCCTGCAATGTACATCGGCGATATTTCGCTGAAGGGTCTGCACCATTTGGTGTATGAGGTGGTGGATAACTCCATTGATGAGGCGCTCGCCGGTTTCTGCGACGAGATAGCCGTGCATATCAATGAGGACAACTCGATCACCGTACAGGATAACGGACGTGGTATTCCGGTGGACATGCATCCGAAGGAGCACAAGAGTGCGCTGGAGGTCGTGATGACCGTGCTGCACGCCGGTGGTAAGTTCAACAAGGACAGTTACAAGGTCTCCGGCGGTCTGCACGGTGTGGGCGTGAGCTGCGTAAATGCGCTCTCGACGAAGATGCACGTGGAGGTATATCGCGACGGTGCTATCCACAGCCAGGATTATGCGAAAGGCAAGCCGTTGGCACCGGTGCATGTGATCTCCGAGGCAGAGGCTATCGGTAACTGGGAACAGCGCAAGACCGGTACGTTCGTGCAGTTCTGGCCGGATGACACCATCTTTACGGAGACGGTGTACCACTGGGAGATACTCGCTAACCGTATGCGCGAACTGGCGTTCCTCAATGCGGGTATCAAGATTGTCCTCAAGGATAAACGAGTGAACGTTGAACGAGTGAACGAGTTGACGGGCGAGAAGACCGTAGAGTGCAAGAAAGAGACGTTCTATTCGGAGAAGGGTCTGAGCGAGTTCGTCCGTTATATCGACGGCACCCGTACTCCGCTTATCAGCGAGGTGATTCATCTCAGTACCGAGAAATACGGTACCCCGGTGGAAGTGGCGATGATCTATAACACCGATTTCAACGAGAACGTACACTCGTATGTCAATAACATCAACACCATCGAGGGCGGTACCCATGTGGCCGGTTTTCGTGCAGCGCTCACCCGCGTGATGAAGAAATACGCGGAGGAGAGCAAGATGCTGGAGAAGGCCAAACTCAAAGATAAGGAAGGCAACTCTACCATCGACCCGAACGATTTCCGCGAAGGTCTGACAGCGGTTATCTCTGTGAAGGTGGCTGAGCCGCAGTTCGAGGGTCAGACGAAGACCAAGTTGGGTAACTCCGAGGTGGCCGGTATGGTGTCGAGTGCCGTGGCTGAGGCTTTGCAGAACTACCTGGAGGAGCATCCGGATGATGCGAAGAAGATTGTGGAGAAGGTGATTCTTGCCGCTCAGGCACGTATCGCAGCCCGTAACGCCCGCCAGTCCGTGCTCCGTAAGTCTCCGCTCAGCGGCGGCGGTCTGCCCGGCAAACTGGCTGACTGCGTGTCTAAAGATGCATCGGAGTGCGAGTTGTTCCTCGTCGAGGGAGATTCTGCAGGCGGTACCGCCAAGACCGGTCGTGACCGCGTGCATCAGGCTATCCTGCCGCTGCGCGGTAAGATCCTGAATGTGGAGAAGGCGATGGAGCACAAGGTGTTCGAGTCTGAAGAGGTACGTAATATCTTCACGGCTCTCGGTATCACCTTCGGTACCGAGGAGGACCCGAAAGCGCTGAACCTGAGCAAGATCCGTTATCACAAAGTCATCATCATGGCTGATGCCGATGTCGATGGTGCGCATATCGCCACGCTGATTATGACCCTCTTCTTCCGTCATATGAAAGAGGTGATTGAGCAAGGCCACCTGTACATCGCTTGTGCGCCGCTCTACAAGTGCTCGAAGGGTAACTTCAGCGAGTACTGCTGGAACGACCAGCAACGCTTTGACTTTATCCAGAAATACGGTAACGGCGACGAGAAGCAGATTAAGACGCAGCGTTACAAAGGTCTGGGTGAAATGTCCGATGAGCAGCTTTGGGAGACCACGATGGATCCTGCACGCCGTCTGTTGAAGCAGGTGACCATCGAGAATGCCGCAGAGGCGGACCGTATCATCGCCATGCTGATGGGTGATGACGTGGCTCCCCGCCGCGAGTTCATTGAAGAGAACGCTACGTACGCAAACATCGACGCATAAATCATAAATCATAAATGCGTATAGCGGTTTATTGTTCGGCAAAGGATGCGATTCCTGAAGAGTTTCTGTCTTTGGGAGATGCATTGGGCAAATGGCTGGGTGAAAACGGTCATACGCTCATCTATGGCGGCGCGACAGGCGGACTGATGAGCCGTGTGAGCGATGCCGCCAAGGCTGCCGGAGCTTATGTCGTCGGGGTCATTCCGCCGCGTATCAAAGCTGCCGGAAGATTGGCGGGTAACTGCGACTTCCTGATTGAAGTGGCGAACATGTCCGAGCGCAAACAGCGTATGCGGGACGAAGCGGATGTGATCGTCTGCCTGCCCGGCAGTTACGGCACGCTGGACGAGATGATGGACGCTACCAGCAGCGCGATAGTGGGCGAGCACCGCAAACCGACCTTCGTGCTGAACTACAAGGGTTTCTACGAGCCGCTCAAGCAGCAGATCGCCCTTATGGAACAGCTGCATTTCATCCCCGCACAGCAGAGTTACCGACCGATCTTTACCGACACACTCGATGGACTATACGGGCAATTACAAAAAGAAATCAAACATTAAAACCAAACGAATATGAATCTATTCACTGCCAGACTTACCGGCAAAATGCTCTCGACCGATGCGTTCGAGAAAACCATTCTTGACATGCAAGCGCGTGTTAAACGCTGGCGCCAAATTGAGAAATCACCCGAGTTGGCGGAGTATCTTGAACTGAAAAAGATCGTTGAAAGCAGCGATTTCCAGGAGCGCAAGAATGAACTCGTCAACCGTAAGTACAATGACACCCAGGAAGGACGGATGATGACGGAGTACGAGTCGTTATACAACTCTTCCAGTATCCGTCGTTACCGCCGTGCCCTCAAGGATGAGGAGTTCCAGGCGTTCCTCGCTTTCCGCGAGTCGGAGGATTTCCCGAAGATCAAGAGCATCCGGGAGGTACTCAGATCGGCTGAGTTACGCAGGTACAGCATGCTGTATTACTCTTCGTACTACAAGAACTATCTGAAAGTACTCAACTCTCCGGACCTTAAGCGTCTGGATGAGCTGGAGGAAGCCGTTCATAAGGAGGACTTCCAGAAGCGTCATGCTTTCTGGGCTGACAACAAACGTTGGGAGCACTCGGACGAGTACAAGACCTATCAGCGTTATCAGGAACTGGCGAAATCGGATGATATCAAGTTCTTCTACGCACAGCGTGAGGAGCGTATTGACTGGGCAGAACTGTTCCGTCCCGTTTTCGACGACGATATGAGTTCGAACAAGAACTGGAAACCCGGTTTCGGTTATGCCAATCCGGCGATGAAAGACGGTCATTCGCGTACCTGCGAGCGTCAGGCCTACAACGGCGGCAAGAACTCGTTCTTCGTGGAGGGCCGTTTGAATCTCGAGACCCGCGAGGAGAGCAAGAAAGCGGTGGCATGGGACGAGAAGAAAGGTTTTGTCGAGCATGTGTTTGACTACACTTCGGACGTGCTGAACACCAAGGAAGTATTCGCACAGGAGAGCGGTCTGTTCATGGCGAAAGTGCGCTCGAAAGGTACAGGACACCATTTCTTCGGTCTGAGCACCGGCAAGGTGGACAGCCCGATCATCGCCCTCTATCATTACAACGGCAGTGCGCATCAGATGGGTCTTGTGAACGGTTCCAATACGAAGATGGTGGATCTGACGGGTATGTTCCGTTCCGCATACTATGTCTATTCGTTCCGCTGGACGAAGTACGAACTCATCTGGTCTGTGAACGACATGGAGGTGCTCCGCATGCCGAACGTTCTGCCGAAGGAGAAGATGTTCTTCCTTGCGCAGAGTTGGTTGCCGATGCAGGAGAAGGGCGGAGCCGGCGCTTTGCGTGTCAAATGGGCACGTGCCTTCCGCGGAGTCGATGACTCGCCTCTCGCGCAGCGGAATGCCGCAGAGCAAGCCCAGGCATAAATCATATATTATACCTGATTTATGTTTCTCATAGCAGGGCCATGCGCCATAGAGAATAGGGACTGCGTCATGCAGACGGCCGATACCCTGAATCGTCTCTGTTACGATTTGGGTATCACGCTGTATTTCAAGTCCTCTTTTGACAAGGCGAACCGCACCACGGCTTCGGCACGTGGCGTGGGAATGGACGAAGGCTTGCGGATATTACAGGAGGTGAAGGAGCAGTTCGGTCTGCCTGTGCTGACGGATGTGCATGAGTGTTATCAGTGTGCGCCGGTGGCGGAAGTGGCGGACGTGCTGCAGATACCGGCATTTCTGAGCCGTCAGACGGACCTGCTGCAGGCCGCTGCCGCTACAGGGCGTATTGTGAATGTGAAGAAAGGACAGTTCATGGCGCCGTGGGATATGAAGGGAGCGATTGAGAAGATAGAACAGGTGGCCCCTCATGCCGCACAGGAAGGGCATATATGGCTTACGGAACGCGGATCGTCGTTCGGATACGGACGATTGGTCGTGGATATGGGTTCGCTGGTGGAGATGCGTCGTTTCGGATGCCCCGTCATCTTTGATGCCACCCATTCCGTACAGCAGCCGTCCTCACAGACCGGAGTGACCGGAGGCAACCGTGAGCTGGTGCCTTATCTGATGCGTGCGGCTGTAGCCGTGGGAGTGGACGGTCTGTTCATCGAGACACATCCGGATCCCGACAATGCCATTTCGGATGCCGCCAACCAGGTGCGTCTCTCCGACATGAAAGCCATCCTGACACAAGCAATCAGACTGGACGAACTGGTCAAACTGGATAAAGTAGACTAACTGGAAAAATATATGGAACCAACCATCACCATTTATTGCAAGAACACGCATGCCTATCATGAGGTGCCGCGTGGTATTTCACTTATTGAGTTGAAAGATTTGTTGGGTGTTCAACTGCGGTATCCGATTATTGCTGCGCATGTGAACTACAAGGTGGAAAATCTTGATTTCCGGTTGTATAAACCGAAAGATGTAGAGTTCCTCGATGCCAGTACACCGTCTGGCATGCGCGCGTATGTGCGTACTTTAGGAATGGTGTTGGGCGCTGCGGTGAATGAGCTGTTTCCGCGATATGACCTGCGTGTGGAGCATCCGATCAGCAAGGGCTATTACTGCACGCTCCAATGGCATCAGGATAAGAATGAGCTGTGCGACAGTACGGATGAACCACCGGTACTGACAAAGGAGATGATTGCCTCTATCAAGCAGCGTATGCTGGATATCATTGCCGAGGACCGTCCTATCCGTGAGGAAGAGAAGCAGACGAAGGTGGTGATGAAACTATTTGCGGACAAGTATAATAACGAGAGTTCCATCTTCGAGACGCTGGGCAATCCCTACTGCCGTTATTTCAGTATGGGCGATTATATCGATTATTATACCAATGTGCTGCTGCCCAGTTCCGGATATATCACGCTTTTCGACATAGAGCCGTTCCAGGACGGTCTGTTGCTGCGCATCCCGAACCGTACTAATCCGACCGTGCTGGAGGATGCGGTGGCGCAGGACAAGATGTTCTCCATCTTCCGTGAGTATAACCGCTGGAACAAACTGCTGCATATCAATAATGTAAGCGACTTCAATGTGGCATGTAAGCAGAACAAGTCCTTTGAACTCATTAAGTTGGCAGAGGCGTTGCACGAGAAGAAGATAGCGCAGATAGCAGATGCTATCGCCGAGAAACGACCGAAGATCGTATTCATCAGTGGTCCGTCTTCTTCCGGTAAGACTACGTTCTCCAAACGTCTGCAGATACAACTGCTGGTGGATGGTATCAAGCCCGAGGTGCTTTCGATGGATGACTACTTTGTCAATCGCGTCGATACGCCTAAGGATGCGAACGGAGAGTACGATTTCGAAGATGTCAATGCCGTTGATCTGCCATTCTTCCGTCAGCAGATGAGTGATCTGTTAAACGGTCAAGAGGTGTTGCTGCCTACGTATGATTTTACCATCGGCGAGCGTGTGTTCCGAGGACGCAAACTCAAACTGAAGAAAGACTCCGTACTGGTGATTGAAGGTCTGCATGCCCTGAACCCGTGTATTCTCCCGGATGTGGATAAGAACCTGACATTCAAGATTTTCGTATCCGCATTGACTACTATCAATATTGATAACCACAACTGGATTCCGACGACGGACATCCGTTTGCTGCGCCGTATTGTGCGTGACTATAAATACCGTAATTTCTCTGCGCGTGAGACGATAGCACGCTGTCCGTCTGTGGTACGCGGTGAGCAGAAATGGGTATATCCATTCCAGGAAGAAGCGGATGTGATGTTCAACTCCGCCTTGATTTTCGAGTTTGCGGTGCTCAAACGTCATGCCGAACCGATACTGGCAGAGGTACCCAAGTTCTGCGAAGAATATACCGAGGCACACCGGCTGCTCAAGTTCCTGCAGTATTTCGTGCCGATACCGGAGAAAGAGATACCGCCTACCTCCTTCTTGAGAGAGTTCGTCGGTGGCTCGTCATTCCACTATTAATGATTACATTGTAAAATAGATAATCAGATGAAGATACTTTTAGCAATCATATTTGCCATTTTGAATCTGTTCCCGGGGGTCCAGGTGGTGCAGGATTCCACGGTCTCCGTGCTGTTGGATGAGGCCATTACGGGTAAGAAAGACATGATAGAGGTGGACGGTTATCGTGTGCAGATTTATTCGTCGAACAAACAGCAGACGGCAAAAGCGGAAGCTCTGGAGATGGAGGAGCAATTGAAGGAACAGGTGAATCAGACCATTTATGTGCAGTACGTTTCGCCATTCTGGAAAGTGCGTATCGGTGATTTCCGTTCTTACGACGAGGCAAAAGAGTATAAAAAGATTTTCGTGCAGCAATTCCCTCAATTACAAGGAAATACGTATATTGTGCGAGATAAGATTCAAGTGATACAACCATGAACCTTCAAGAATTTCATTCCAAACCGGAAGTGACGGAAGCTATTGCCAAAGCGGTAGAGGCTACATTGACGCAAATCGGCGAAGACCCGCAACGCGAAGGCTTAGTGAAGACGCCGAAGCGGGTAGGGGAAGCCTTGCAGTTCCTTTGCAAAGGTTATCATGAAGACCCAGAGGCCATTCTGCGTTCGGCGCTTTTCGAAGAGGACTATCGCCAGATGGTGGTGGTCAAAGACATTGATTTCTATTCGCTGTGCGAGCATCATATGCTGCCGTTTTTCGGTAAGGTGCATGTAGCTTATATCCCGAACGGACGTATTACCGGTCTGAGCAAGATTGCCCGTGTCGTGGATGTGTTCGCACGTCGTTTGCAGGTTCAGGAACGCCTTACCACCCAGATAAAGGATTGTCTCCAGAATACTTTGAACCCCTTGGGTGTGATGGTCGTTATTGAGGCGGAGCACCTCTGCATGCAGATGAGAGGTGTCCAGAAGCAGCACGCGATGACGGTCACCTCGGATTTCACCGGTGTATTCAATCAGGCTAAGACTCGTGAAGAGTTCATGAAACTGATCAAAGGATAAAGAAAGCAGGCTTTCGAGCCTGCTTTTCTTTTATCGGATTACCAGAATCTTGACAACCGTATGTCCGCCTTGTGCATTGCACATCGCCGTATAGACTCCCGGAGTAGCACGTCTGCCATTCGGAAGTTTTCCGTCCCAGACGGCTGTTCCGCCGTGACTCCGGGTCTTGCAGACTAAGTTGCCGCCTGCGTCGATGATGTTAACGACCGTATTCTCCATGAGTCCGGTGATGCTGATGACGCCCACGTAGTCCGGACGGACGGGGTTCGGATATGCGTAGGCACCGCTCATATCCGCTTGTGCTTCACTGGCATCACTGCGGTAGGATGCAATGCCTCGGTCTGTACCGACAAACACTTCTCCTGTCTTGGGCATGATGGCTACGGACTGCACACGATTGGACGGCAGCAGGGAGTTCGTCTCTGTGAAATGCGCCACGGTGATTGTATCATCCTCGATGAGGTAGAGACCTGAGTTCTCTGTACCAATCCAGATGCGGTTGCCTCCATCCACGGCCAGACTGTTGATCTGCTCGTCGCCCAAGAGGTAGTCACCCAGCCCTGTACCGTCATTACGCGGGATGATGATGCGTTGGCAGGCGTTGGATGTGAAGAAATCCACTGTCTTCGGTATGAGGATGATACCTTTGTCGGTACCAATCCAGATACGATTGGTCTGGTCTTGTGCTAAGCAGCGGAAGTTGGCCGGGCTCAAGGTATTGCCGTTCGCATCTACGAATGAACTGCGTGCCACACACCGGTCATCGCCACTCATCGTCGGTGTCCCTCCGTCGTCCAGCAGCACCACGCGCGGCTCTCCGCGTTGTTCCAGCATCCATTTCCATTGATTCTTACGCTGGTCCGTCCATATGCCGGCAGGCGTAGAGAACTGCAGGTCTTTGCCGTTGTATTGTAAGCGCAGACCAATCCATTGTCCCATCGGTGTCCGTATATGCAGAGGTCTGCCGGTGGAAGTGGCGTTCAGTATCCATACGTTTCCCTGCTCGTCCGTCATGGCGCCGTCCGTGCGGGTGTAATAGTAATCACTCGTTTCGGGAGCTGCTTTGCGTAATGTGCTGTTGGCACTGTCATAATGCTGTACGGCTTTGTAATCGTCAAACTCAAAAACTCCTGTGCCGTAAGTGGTTACGAAGAAATGGTCAGGTCGGGTCGGGTCTACGGCGTATTGTACCGCATCCCGGATGTCATGTCCTGTATAATACCAGGTGTCCGGCCATGGAATACCGGTCCATTGTTGCCCGTCATAGATGCTGAGGCTGCTTTGCCGTCCGTACTGCTCCGCCCAACGGCCACCCGGCGCAACATACAACCGGTCATGGGCTATATCCAGGTGGTAACCGAAGTTGCTTAACGGTCCTTCCGGCAGGAAGACATCGTCTCCTTCGGTACCTAATCGTACCAGTCCTTTCCCCTCTTCCGCTAACCAGTATTCGCCGTTTGAATAGAGTCCGTCAACAGCCGTATACCGGTTGCTCAGACCTTGCCACTGATCATCATCCGTCAGTCTGACAAAACCCGTGTTGGCTTGATAGGCAAGCAGTTGTGAACCGCTTGAATGAATCCAATTCAAGTCTTTGGCTACGAAGTGCCAATTCGTTCCTTCACGCCGATAGAGCGATTCATCGGCCAATACATACAGCGCATCGCGGTAAACAGCCACCTGGTCCGCCTGCTCGAAGGGGATAGTCTCTGAATGCCAATAGGAGTAGTCCACGACATTATCGTGCAACGAGGCTTTGTATAACCGGTCGTAGGAGAAGGCATAGAGCGTGTCACCTAATTCCACTACGTGTTGTACCGGCACGGATGCCGCATCTGCACCGATATAATAAGTGTCGCTTATCTCCCCTTTGCGCGCTTGCATGGCGATGATGCCGAAAGGCATGGACAGGTACACGTATTGACTGCCGATGCATATGCTGTTGACGGTCACCGCCATCGAACCCGCTTTCATCGATATGTCCGGCATCGGTGTCACATTGCCTTTACCGTCCACCAGATCAATCTGTCCGTTCTCATAGGCGACAACCAGCTTGCCGGAATGCGGATCGTGGGCGATAGAGGAAACCGAAGTGCCGTTCAGACCGGTTGCCTTGCTCCAATAAATCAGTTCGTCTGTCGTTCTGTCCACGCTGAAAAGCGAACCGTTGGCTACCGCAAACATTTGCTGCGGCGTCGCCTCTATCTGTTGCGCATTAGCATAGGACAGATGCAGTCTCCAACGCAGCATACTGCCTTCTTCTGATTCATATTCTTCTGCATCTTCTGATTCATTCAGGCCGTCTTCCTTTCCTTTCGGGTCATACTCCACCAGTCCTTCAGAGGTGCCGATGAATATCTGTCCGTCCGGAGTGACGGTTAAGGACATGATGCCGTTTGCGGACATCGCGGAGTTGTCTGTCGTATAGTGCGCCACCAGTTCCGTGGCTTCTTCATTCAGCACGTATACGCCTAAGGCCTCCGTGCCAACCCATATCTCGCCGTTCTGCGCTTGACAGAGAGCCGTCACGCGTTGTGATGTCACGGGGTTCTCACCGTTATTGTCCGTCACATCCGGTTGGATGATGGCGTCCGAAGAGAAAAAGTCCGTATTCGCATCGATGTACGCCGTTCCTTGTTCCGTAGCCAACCATAGGCGCCCTTGACGGTCTTGCATCATGTTCAGCAGATTGACGGGTTTGAAGGTATGACTGTGCTGGTTCGTCCATTCTGCGCGAAGACAGGTCCTGTCATCCGATGCATCCAGCGGTGTGCCATGATCGTCTAACAACACCAAGCCCATGTTTTTATAGGCAATACCTATCCATTTATGGTTAGGGTTGCGATGGTCAATGAGCAGGTCTGCCGGGATTTTAATGATTAGCGGTTGTCCGTTGATCATTAGTGGAAGCCTTGAATAGGTAGTGTCTTCTTTGATGATGACAGGGTAGCTGGTATTACCGGCATTGAGGAACCAAAGGCGGTTCTCCTGGTCAAATCGGGCACCCTGCAGACGTGTGTACCGGTTCGGCTCATCCGCTACGGCCGAGGTGATAACGCCATTCGCCAAGGTACGGCTGATAAACCGGTCTCCGCGGAACTCATATAAACCGGTACCGTAACTCGTTACGAAATAGTGGTTGGCATCTGTCGGATCAACGGCCACGTTCATCATGTCCAGTACTTCCGTTTGGGTATGATCATGAATGGATTCGGCTGTGATGTTATGCCATGTTTTGTTTTGATAGCGCATCACGTTTCCCGGCGTGTGATTTTGGGATGTCCACCGTCCTCCGGAGAGCATGAACACTTGATCGCCTGCGGCGGATACATAGTACGGGATGTTTGTGAGAGGTCCTTGCGGTTTGTAACTCAGTCGTTCGGTAGGCGTGAACCGTACGATTCCTTCCGCTTGCGCTGCATACCAATGGTCTGTTGCGTCTTGGTAGTGCGTCCCTTTCTCGCTATCCGGACTGACACGGCCTGCTTTTTCACGGTGCCAGAAAGTGTAATCGACTAAGTTCGCTTGCAGCGAAGCGCAGAAAAGAGTGTCATCCGTGAACGCATAGATACTGTCCTCGGTCAGCATCACATCTTTGACGGCTGTCTCTTCGCCGTTCGGCCGTAACCAGTAACTGTCCACCAGTTTGTTCTCCCTCAGATCCATTGTCTGTACGCCGTATGCGGTGGATAGATATGCCGTGCGGCCTTTTATCGTGATGTTGTAGATGGTCTTTCGCTGCGTCATGTCCTTATCGTACAAGGCGCTGATGTATTGCACGCCGTTCGACGAGAGGATATCTATCTTGCCGGTGGCGTAACCGATGAGCAGCTGCTTGCCGGTATTGTCATAATGAATACAGGTGATACCGGTACCGTGCAGACCTGACTGGTTGTTATACATCTTGATCTGCTCACTCTGTTTGTCCACACTGAACAGACTGCCGTCCGAGATGGCGAACACCTTATCCTGCGCCATCGCTATCTGCGTCACGTTATTGTATGCGAAATGGGTTCGCCATACTTGTGCCTTGGCCGGAATAGCGAACAAGGCCACAAGCATAAAGACAAATATGTTTCGTACTTCTTTCACGCTCTCACTCCTTCTTTAATTCTTTTACCAGCTCTTCCAATGCGCGTGCCCGATGGCTGATGTTGTTTTTTACGGTTGCCGGCAGTTCGCCGAAGGTCTTATCATAGCCTTCAGGAATAAAGACAGGGTCGTATCCGAATCCGCCTTCTCCGTATTCCGTCTCTGCAATCCGTCCGCGGACGATACCGCTTACCTGGGTGACGGCGGATGGCCTGATCAGTGTGATTACCGTCCGGAATTGTGCATGGCGGTTTTGTTTACCGGCTAATTCGCGAAGCGCTTTTGCCCGGTTCGCTGCAAAGATATCGCGTTCTCCTTTTACCTGTAGCGTAGCGTCCTGTAGGTGCTCCGGGCTGTCCTCCGTACGGTACCATCTTGCGGTATAAACACCCGGTCTGCCGTCCAAAGCGTCTATTTCCAATCCCGTATCGTCTGCAAATACACCGTCTATATCCGAGATAGGAGATGGGGCTTCGGATATCCATTGATAAACGGCTTCCGCCTTGATCATGCTGTTCTCCTCCAGCGTGGTACCGGTCTCGTCTATCTCGTGTTCAAAACCTATCTCATGCAGACTCAGCACCTCCATCCCTGCCGGCATCATCGCCCGTACTTCCGCAAGCTTATGTGCATTATTCGATGCAAAAACAAATTTCATATACCCTAATCTCTTAACGTTCATCTCTTACTTGACAAACCGTATCTCCACTCTGCGGTTTCTGCTTCGTCCTTCTTCCGTGTCGTTGGATGTGACAGGTTTGCTTTTGCCGTATCCCTTGGCGCTGAGACGGTCTGTCTCTATGCCGTTTTCTATCAGCCAGTCCATTACGGCCTTAGCGCGCAGTTGGGACAGGCGCATATTTGCGGCCTCGGAACCCACGTTGTCCGTGTGTCCGCCTATCTCTATTTTGTAGTCATGGTCGCTCAGTATCATCACCACGCGTTCCAGTTCATTGATCGAAGCCGGTTGCAGGGTCCATTCGTTGGTGGCAAAGAACAGGTTGTTCAGCGGCATCGGTATCTGCTCGTCAATCATCTGCTGAATGGTTGTGACCGTGATGTCATTCTCGATATGCACAGCCTCGTTCGTTTCCCTCAAATCTATATTGCTGGATATCGGGAACAGTTCCTCGTCATCGATGTAGTAGCCGTAGTTCTTGCCTTCGGGCAGTACGATAAAGAAGGAACCGTCCGTCGGGTCGGTCTGGCTTTGTCCCACCTGGTCATGCGTCTCCAGGTCTTCCCAGCGCATGACAGTGGCTATCGGTTGCCCCTGCTGGTCTGTCAGCTTGCCGGAGATGGTGGCTACCGGAGTGGGACGGAGGTGCGGCGGTATTGTCACACTGTAGATGTCGTACATGTTGTTGGAGCCTTCTTGCGCGAAATAAGCCAAGGTGCCGTCTGTCGAAATCTTATACCAGCAGTCTGTTCCTACCGTGTTGATCTTGTCTCCCAGACTGACCGGCTCCGACCATTCCGTCCAGCTGTCTTCTTTCAAGCGTGTGCTCATGTACACATCCAGTCCACCGCGAGTGGGACGACCGTCTGTGCTGAAATACAGGGTGCGCATATCCGGGTGCAAAACGGGGGAACGGTCCGTGGAACCGGTATTGATGGCGGGACCCAGGTCAATCGGTTCTCCCCATTCGCCCTGTTCGTCCAACAGGGAAACGAATATATTGATGGACATGATACTTTCATAGTCACCTTGTTTCTTGGCCGCGAAAAGCAGCGCTTTGCCGTCACTCGTAAGCATCGCGTCTGCCTGCCAGGGGGATATGTTGATTTTGTCCGACATCTTCTGCGGTGTCTGCCATCCGTCCACCCCTTTGGAAGAGGTGTACAGCATACCGCTTTTGAACAGAATCATCGTTGTTCCGTCTGCCGATAGAGCCAACGGCGCTTCGTTCTCATCCTTGGTGCATAACTCACGAACCGGTTCCGCTTGGCTCCAGCCCTCTTCTGTCATGTGACTGATATACACATCTTCCTTACCCACACCGTCTTCGCGGAACTGTCCGCAGAACAGCAGTGTCTTGCCGTCCGCACTGATTACCGGTACGTACTCACTGCCTTCGGTGTCATTGACGGCATTGCCCAGACGTGTTACAATCACTTCCGCTTCAGTCGTTTCTTCCTGTGCGAGGGTGTTAACGGCGAATCCGCCAATCACCAGTCCGCTAATCACTGATCCGATAATCCTTTTCATACCTTGTATCTGATTTGTCGAACGCGGTCCTCAAAACTGTCACGGTCACCAAGGGCGGCGTTTTTCATTTTTACACGATAGTTACTGATGGTGTTCGGACTGTAGCCTAACAGGTCCGCTATCTTGGCACTGCTCGTGATGCCGAGCAGTATCAATGCAAAAATACGCATCTCGATGGTCATCCGTTCACCCGGTTTTGGTTCTACACGCGCTTCCGGTTTCAGCAATTCATTGAAATCCTGTACAAACGTGCCGTAGAGCGAAAGGAACGTGTCATCGAACGAACGGTAGAAATTATCCATCTCGTAGTCCATGAAAGCCGCAGGGTCTTTCTCGCCTGCACGGCGTGCCATCGTTGTCAGACGGCGGATATAATCGTTGTACACCTCCAGATACCGGCATATGTACTGCTCTTTCACCTTATCCGCCTCCTGCAGCTTGGCATTCATGGTCGACAACTTCTCATTCAGTTCCTTCAACTCCTTATTCAGCGCATGTAACTTGTAGTTTTGGCGGCGTGAGAAGAGGATGCCTAACACCATCACCACTAACGCGATCGCCAAGGCTACAATTGTGATATACAGGGTCATCGAGTAGCGTTTTAACTTCCGGTCGTAACTCATTCCGATCTCATGTCCCAGGGCAAAGGTCTGGATGAATCGCGTCGGGGCGTTGAAGAACGAGGCATTGGTCAGGGAGTAATCGCTGAAATGATGCGCCAACTCCAGATCTCCCGCTGCGTAGCATTCGCCGGCAACCAACCAGGAGGAACCGTTATCCGTGATGCCGTTGCGTACGTCCGCTATCGCCGAACGGGTCAGCCATTCCATGCGTTTGCGGTTATTGCCCAACCGCTCGTATATGGTGGACCGGTTGTAGGCTTCAATGGCATACGGATGCGACCATTCTGCAATCCGCGATAGGATAGAATCATTGATAATCAGCGCCTTCTGGGGATTGTCTTCGTCCAACGCCGCTAGCATCTCACGTCTTAATCGGATATCGATGTTATAGGGTGCCTGACGGTCCATTTCTTGCAGCAGGGAATCGTAATAGAGAGCAATCTTGGCGGATAAGTCAGCACGCAGCTGCGGAATCTCCGTGGCCGCCCGCGCTTCGGAATGCAAACGCCATACGGCTTCAATCCAGTCGACACGCAGACTGTCCGGTATCTCGCCTACTTCCGGCAGCAAGATCATGCCGTCTGCGTACTTGCCGATAGAGGAAGACAATTGTACCAGTCCCATGTAGGCTTGTGTACGGTAGGGTTCTTCGGCATTCATCAGCCGCATATACCATGCCCGTGCGCTGTCACTCTGGAAATACTGATATTCCTTGGCGATACGAATCTGCAAGGCCTTCGTCATCGGACGAATACCTTTCAACGAATCAATACGATGCTGATGTGCGGATAGATAGCTATCCGATTGCGCCACATCGCTGTCATATACTGTCAGTAGCGAGTCCAGAGTGGACTTTGCCGGCAGGCTGGCAACCCAAAGCGTCAGCACCAACCCGATCAATGTAATTCGCTTGCTCATCTTTCTAAAAACCTTTGCGGCTGCAAAGGTACTACAAAAAATCCGAATGTGCAAACTTTTGGGCAAAAAATTCGATTCTATACGCACAAAAGGGGATTTTTACAATATATTTGCCCTTTTTTGTATCGAAAAATGTTTTGTTATTCTAGATTTATCTCTACTTTTCACGTACTTTTTTTTGCCTCAAAAAATGACTAAGTGATTGATAATGAGGATAGAGATGCGTACTTATACGTACTTTTGTGCCGTATAACATATAAAGATATTTGCGTATGTGCGAAAAAAGCAGTAATTTTGCATCGTTTTTTATTTAAATAACTAACTGATACCATGGCTATCCAAACTGTTTACAGCGCATCATCTGATCGATACTCTCGGCTGGCAACGATGTATAACCGTTGCGGTTTGAGCGGTGTTTTATTGCCCAAGGTTAGTTTGGGCTTCTGGCATAATTTCGGAGCCGATGCGCCGTATGAACGCAGCAGGGCGATTACGCATTATGCGTTTGATCATGGTGTCACACATTTCGATTTCGCCAATAACTACGGTGTTCCGGCCGGTAGTGCGGAGGAGACGATGGGACGGCTGATGGATGAGGATTTCAAACCGTACCGCGATGAGTTGTTTATCTCTTCGAAGGCGGGCTATCTCATGTGGGACGGGCCTTACGGGGAGTGGGGCAGCCGTAAGTATCTGATGTCCAGTTTGGACCAGTCGCTCAGACGGATGCATCTGGATTATGTGGATCTGTTCTATTCCCATAGATATGACCCGAATACACCGATTGAGGAGACGTTGCAGGCATTGGTGGATATCGTTCGTATGGGCAAAGCGTTGTATGTCGGTATCTCCAACTGGCCGTTGGAACCGCTGAAGGCGGCACACAAATATCTCCGCGACCGCGCTGTGCCGCTGTTGATTTATCAGGGCCGGCTGAACATGCTGAACCGCGAACCGATAGAGGAGGGGATTCTTGATTTCTGTCGTGAAGAAGGAATCGGTTTTATCGCTTATTCGCCTTTGGCACAAGGTCTGCTGACCGACCGTTATCTGGATGGTATTCCGGCGGACAGCCGCATGGCGCAGGAGCATTTTCTTACCTCTGACAAGCGCACTCCTCAGTTGCTGGAGTATCTGCATCAGCTGGAAGACAAAGGTAAAGCTTCCGGTCGTACGATTGCCCAGGAGGCGTTATCATGGGTGCTGGACCAGCCCGGTGTCACATCGGTGCTCGTCGGCGCAAGCAGTGTTGAACAACTCAAAAACAATATGGCAATACTATGAGAAAATTACTCGCTTTATTGATATTCAGTTTTACCCTGGTTACGGCTCAGGCGGCGCTTCCGGCTCCGTTGCAGGAGTTTGTGGATGCCTATAATACCGAACTTGCCGGTCAGAGTGCGGATGGTATGAAGTTCGGACGGGCTGTGCTGGAGGGAATTGACATCGTGGTACCTATTTATATGGATGACAGTGAGTTGCTGGAGTATAACATGGGTCTGAAAGATGCGATAGATTTAATGGGTGGAGAGGAATACATTGAGTCGCTGATGTTGCTGGCTGTTTTTGAGGAGGGCGGTAATGACGAAACACTGGCTCTGCTCAAAAAATATAAATACAACTTCGTTTTCCGAATCATCGGTACGGCTTCAAAAGACAAGGTGAACATTCGGATCCGTTGGCAGGATATATAATTATCAAGACCATCCGTCATGAGAAAAATCTATTACGTGATAGTAGCGCTTCTATTCGCAAACATAATGGCGTTTGCGGATCAGGAACAGGTCAGAGTGCTGTCGATTAACAACAGCCTGATTGACTATAATGACCAGTATCTCATGTTCAACAATATCGCTGCGGCGATGGATAAGAACGCCACATGGACCAAGCATACCAATCTCGGCAAGACGCTGGCATATCATTTCAATGAAGATCCGTTGGTGCCCAATGCACAGGCTGTGGTAGCCGGTGAAGCATGGACGCATATCATTTTGCAAGAGCAGTCTTCTCTGCCTCGCACGAATTTCACGGCTTTTCATTCGAATGTGGAGACATGGGTGAATTATATCCGTGCTAACTGTCCGAATCCGGATGTGGTCATTATCCTTCCTATCAACTGGGCATTCAGTAATGATGCCTCGTACCAGCTTGACAACCAGACGCTGATTTTCAACTTCCGTTCGGTGGCGCAGGAGTTCGGTCTAACACTTTGCCCGGTAGCTCTTGCATACGGCAATTACCAGATTGACCATCCCTCCACATTTGCATCAGACCTCTATACGGATGACCGTCATCCGACGCAAGCGGCCACCTACCTGGCTGCCTGTCTGGAGTATGCGGTTATATTTAACGAGAGCCCGAATACGATTACCTGGAAACCTACGGCCTTGTCGGAAACGATGGCGACAAGGATGCGCACCTATGCCCAAGAGGCTTACGAAGGTATAGAACGCGTTGAGCCGCTGCCGGTAGAACCGACTCCGGCTATCTCGATAACCGAAACGGCTGCGTATTCGCAGAACTTTGACACAATTGGCGGAGAAGATGTGACGGAAGCGCAGATTGCGGCCAGTCTGGACGGCAAGCGTTCTTTCGACCGTGCCACGCAACTGCCTCTGGGTTGGCGGGTGGAGAACAACACCACCTCCGTCCGTACGGTGATGTCTTATGCTGCAGCATCCGGGACGACGATGTATATCGGAGGTCAGAGTCTGCCGAGCAATGCGCGAAACGGCACATGGAACTTCGGGATGACGGGCAGCACCGACCGGGCTGTCGGTGGCATTACATCCAGCATTAGCAGCGGAGCGCGTTCGGTCAATGTGATGGCACATCTGCATAACGATGCCGGTATCCGTTTTGACTCGCTGCAACTGAGTTATGACATCGAGAAATACCGTAACGGAGAGAATGCCGCGGGGTTTATTATCCAGCTCTATACCTCGGCAGACGGAGAGAACTGGGTAAGTGCGGGGAATGATTTTGGCGTGACGTACACCAAGGATAGCAATACCAACGGAGCGGTGGCAGTGCCTATTCTGAGTCAGTTGGTCAGCGGAACGATAGGGTGTGATTTTCCGAAGGACGGAGACTTGTATCTGGCCTGGAGTATCTCGCCTGCCGGCGGAACGGATTGCGCCAAGTCAATGGCATTCGGAATCGATAATGTGTCCTTGCAGTTGCATGCATCGGAATCGGAAGGCTTGGATGCTATCAGTCGTCAGCCGTCAACGGTCAGCAAAGTGCTCCGTGACGGGCAACTATACCTGTTGCAGGGAGATGAGAAATATACGGTGCAAGGATCAAGAATTGAATAAGCTATAGAATATAGTGTATATTTTACAAATAATAACATGAAGAAATTATCCTTATTTGTTACGCTGATTTGTGTAAGTGCGATGAGTTTTGCAGGTCAGTACTGTCATGAGGAACTGACAAATGGTGACAACAGGATTTATTTGAGTTGTCAGATGTTGTCAGAAGGCAATTACCAGATCAAGATTGAGGCTGACGTCCAGATGAACGGTCTGGGCGGTTCGTTCTGTTACAAGGACGGCGAAGCCGGTTATCAGCTCAATGCCACCGGTCATTTTGTGCTGTCAGAAGACAGAAAGACCATCACATGCGACATTGAGTCCACGACGGCGCCTAATCTTTACACTCCGCTGTATGTGCTGATGCCGGGTGAGGTGTCTTACCAGTGGCCGGACGATGTGGTTTGGGGCAGTTGCGGAGAGTCCGTGAAAACGAATCCGGCACTGAGTCTTAATGCGACGGATGTGATACTGGATGCCGCTAATGCGGAGACCTTCCAGATTGTAGCTACCCGTTCTGGAGATGGCGCTATCAGTTACGAGAGTGCCAACGAAGGTATTGCAGCGGTATCAGGTACAGGTCTGGTAACGGCTGTAGGCCGCGGTACTACAACCATCACGGTACGTGTGGCAGAAACAGAGACCTATGCGGCTGCGAACAAGAAACTGACGGTGAAAGTGAATGGCGCTATCAACTGGGATGCTATCAACTGGCTGCCGAACGGTTCGGGTAACGAGGCTTATACTAATAAATATAAGGTGTGCGCAGGAAGTCCGTCGCCGAATATTGATATCATTCAGTTGCCGGCATGGGAAGGAGTCGAAGGGCCTGGTATCTATGCAGCCTATCCGTCGGCTAATTTCACGACCCCGACCTCCTTGGCGCATTATCAGCAGGGTGCAGGTCTGCTGTTCTACATGGGTAATTTCACGGATAAATATACGGAAGTTGTAGTTGGCGTAGATAATACCGATTACTCATTTACCGTATATTATGCAGACGGCACAGAGGAGGCCAGCGGTTTAGAGACCGTCAGCAATCAGCCCTCAGCTGTCTGCAAAAAGATTATTGAGAACGGTCAGGTGATCATCCTCAAGAACGGTGTGCGCTATAACGTATTAGGAACAGAAATCAAATAACTAAATATTATTTATCATGAAAAAAATTACATTTCTTTTTGCTCTATTATGCGTGAGTATGATGGGCTGGGCTGTTAATTATTGCAATTTTGCAACAGGGCATCAAAAAGATGCCAATTTTGGTGACGCGAGCGGTCGTGTTTTACTGACATTGCAAAAGAATGGCAATAATGTGATTGTAAAAATCAAGAACAACAACGACAATGGAAATCCTCAAACCGGTTTGAATTTCTTATGGGTAAATGCAACGGGAGCAACAAATAATAATGCAACATATGGTTCGCATAGTGCTGCTAATGCAGAGGAAATCAGCGTGACGGTTGAGTTTAGTGCTTCTCAAGATTCATATACGTTTAATAATATTCACTGGTCCTATGCCGGATGGGGTGGAGAATGGGCTATAGATGGTCTTACAGTGAGCGCATCTGAATTATGTGAAGGCGTTTCTTGCACCGATGAGACGAATCCGACCGTATCTGCAGTTTCTGTCGGTAGTGTTACTTACAATATGGCTACATTAACGATTACCGCTTCAGATAACGAAGGAGGTAGTGGTATTGCCCAGTATATCGTGAAGAATGGCGATACGCAGATTGCCTCTTCCGCATCGAATGTAATTACTCTTACCGGATTGACCCCAAATACCACATATAACAATATTAAGGTATTTGCCCAGGATGCTTGTAATAACGAGTCTTCTGCTTTTGCAGTAGAATCTTTCTCTACTCAACCTCGTCCGAGTGAATGTGAAGGATCCCGTGGACACGAAGGTGGTTCTCCGCATTTGGACTTTGTAATATCTTACGATGGAACGACGACCACTTTAACGGCAACGCCCAAGGGCTCCGGAATTGAGTTTGATTTTTTCCAAATTAATGTTAATGGCACTACGTCGGATTTAATGGGTGGAGAATCCACAAAGGCTTCCGTAGAATATACTACGAATGTTGCTTCGGGCACAGAACTATATATAGCCTTTTTATATAGCCCGACAGATTTTGGAGGAAACTATCAAACAACGGGGGCATTCCAAGCTAATAGTAATGACCCTAATATCATCTATTACAAAGTTGGTGATTGTTCTGCCAGCAGTGCAGACGAAGAGAAGCCTTCTATGGCTGCTGCAAGCGTTTCGGTTGATTCAAAGACACATAATTCTGTTGTTCTTGCAATCTCCGGCGCAACGGACAATGTAGCGGTAACCAAGTATGTCGTTAAGAATCACAGCGATAATTCTGCAGTAGGTGAATGTACACCGGCTGAAGGTAAGATTACCGTTTCTTCTTTGAGTCCCTCAACGGCTTACGATTGGGATGTCTATGCAAAAGATGCAGCCGGTAATGTGTCAGACAACTGCAAGAATATTACGTTCACTACCAATGCGTTAGTTTCCAATTATTGTGGCGAGACATTAATCAATGGCGATCACTCCATTGCTCTGACTTGCGAAATGGTATCTGCAGGCAATTACAGAATTACTATTGAAGGAACCAATCTCGCAGGTATTGGCGGTTCGTTCTACACTCCAGGCAATGTGGCACTGAATACGAAGATAACATCGTCTTCTTCTACGCGTATTGTATGTGATATTGCTGCTGCATCTGCTCCTTCTTTATACACTTCGTTGTACGTCAATATGCCGGGAGAAGTAAGTTTTACTTGGCCGGATGATATCGTTTGGGGGTCTTGCCCTGCTGTGGCTGTTACCGGTGTCTCGTTGAACCACAGCGAGTTGGAGATGCAAGTGGGTGGTGCAACGCAGACACTTGTTGCTACCATTACTCCGGCGAATGCCACCAACCAAAACGTAACTTGGGAATCTGATGACACGGATGTGGCTACGGTGGATAACGGTGTAGTTACTGCAGTCGGAGCTGGTACGGCCACAATCACCGTTACTACGCAAGATGGTTCGTTTACAGCACAATGTGAAGTGACTGTTACAGTTCCTGCGGTAGCAAAAACAGTATATAATGGTTATGCAACTACGGATGTGAAGAATATCTTCATTCTCTATTCTGTTACAAGAAATGTTGATCAAACGCTAACCTTCAAATTGGATGAATTTGAATATCTTCCGGCTTTGTTTGGTTTCGTAGACCCTGAGGTTTGGATTGGTAATACTAAGTTAGGTAGTATGTCTATTGTGGATGGCAAATATACATTCACCACAGCTGATACTTATACTCCAAGCGAAGAAGCGTTGAGTTGTAAATTCCACTTCGTTTATGGAGGAGGTGGTGATAAATATATTACATTCTCTTACACCGTTGGTTCGGAGCAAGACGTTCCGGCAACTATTCCTGTTGGCGCTGTTGTACTGAACAAGGCTTCCAATACCTTGTCTGTCGGCGAGACGGATAACCTGACTGCTACTGTTTATCCTTCATTCGCGACGAGCGCAGGTTCTATTACTTGGGCTTCTGACGCAATCGCATATGCCACCGTAGATGCCGGTACGGTAACGGCTGTTGCTGCCGGTTCGGCAAACATTACAGCTACTTGTGGAGAGGTTACAAGTGCTCCTTATGAGGTAACAGTAACTACTACTCTGACAGAGGCTAAATTCTATGGCTGCGGAGCATTTGTGAATAATGCAGGCAAAGTAGTGGCTTATGACTACGTATTCACGCGTGCTACAAATCATAATGTTACTTTGGATGTAGTATTCTCGCGTTCGATGAGTGGTATTATCTCGAATGGCAATTTCATGATTTATATCAATGGTGTTAATCAACACATGACCTATACGGATGCAACACAAACTGCAACCTATGACTTCGGTTCACAGGCAGAAGAGGCTTCTATTAATTACTACTTCTATTTCCCGTTGGATGGCGGCGGTTTGCATCAGATTCCGCAAACGGCTTATGTGGTAGGTTCTACGAATGATGCCGTTCATGCTTTCGCTATTGGAGAGAACGAAGCGAATAATGTCGCTGCATTGGCTGATGCGGATGGGCAGACATTTGATAAGGTATTTGTCAACCGTTCCTTCGCTGCTGACAACCTCTATACACTGGTACTGCCGTTTGATGTAGATGCTTCGCAGATGGCAACTGTTCTGCCGGGTAAACTGACCAAACTGAATAACTCTTATGTCAAGGAAAACGGTGACCTGCGAGTTAACTTCGTAGATGCTGACGCCATAGAAGCCGGTGTGCCTTATCTCTATGAGGCGAGTGCAGGTGTCGTTAATCCTGTCTTCAGCAATGTGACCATCAGCAAAGATCTGAATCCGACAGAGCCGGATGAACTGGCTAAGTATTATGGTATCTACACTTCCACGACAGGTGAGGCATTGAAGACGATTTCTAATGCGTATGTATTAGGAAGTGACCAATACTTGTATGCTGCAGAAGGCTTACGCGATGACCAACAGATGAAGGCGTTGCGCGGTTATTTCGTTTTGAACTTCCCGTCTAATCTGAATCAAGCACCTAACCGGAGAGCAAGAATCATCTTCAATAACCAGGAGACCGAGGTTGTGACCGGTATGGAAGATGTGCAATTGGACGAGAATCAATCTGCAAAGATGATTAAGAATGGTCAGTTGTTCATTATCCGTGATGGCAAGATGTATAATGCACAAGGACAATTGATGAAATAAATTACGAACCTTTTAATTAGTCACAATTATGAAAACATACAATAAGCCTTATACGCAAATAGTTGACTGCCAGACTCGGGATATGCTTATGTCGGGTAATGTCAGCGGTGGTGGTTTCAATGGAATCAAAGAAGATACCGGAGGTCAAAATATAGAGATTAACTAATTGCATTTTTGCAAGCATAGGGTGTGTGCCATTGGCTTGGCACACACTCACAAACAAATTAAAACAAAATACAAAATGAAAAAACTATTTACACTTTTTGCGCTTTTAAGCCTAAGTTTGATGGGATGGGCGGATTCCAATATTTGTGGAGTTGCGCCGGAACATCCTGCGGCATCGGGATCAACACATGTGTTATTTTCATGGAATACCGCAGATAATGGTGACGTGGTGGTTTCTATTGCTCCCGGAGAAGGAACAACTAGTGCTTCGTTTAGAGGAAGTGGATTTACGGGGGATGTGAATCAGTTTAAGGTGTTGAGTGGAGAAGGATTTGCAACTGAAGAGAATGCCTCTAAATATTTTTATGAGAAAGATAATGTGAATGGCCAAAGCACATACACTTTGTATCGAACAGGAACATATAATTTGCCGAGTCCATGTAAAATACGATATACTCCAGGTGCCATAGAATGGAGTGCTGACGGAATAGGTCCCTACGATAATTCATCCACAATAATATACGATTATGGCACTGTTTGTGGTTCAACATTGGATGCACCTGTGATTGCAGTTGACGAAAGTGGCATAGTGTCTTTTGATGATGTGTCCGGTGCGGATTCTTATAGAGCATATGTTTATAGTGGTGCAGAATTAATTAAGGAATGCCCTGTTATATCAGGTCAGAAGGTGTGGAATCCATATTATAGTGGCGACTATGCGATTCGAGTGAGGTCGTTTAATTCTTCGACAAATGCTTATTCAGATTTTTCTAATGGTGGAATCTGGAGCGCAACTGGTAGTCCATCTGGGGATAAACCTAAATCTCAATATTGTGATAAGGAAATGGATCGAGCATCTAATTATCCTACTGTTACCAATGATCAACACTCATTAGTTGGTTTTACATGGGAAACGTTACCCAATGGTAATGTGTTGATTTCTTTGAGTGAGAAAGATGGTGGGGAACCAGGTACTGCATTATTCCGTGGCAATGGTATGAATATTGCAAACTTTTATATAGACGGAGTGCAAAATAACGGAGATAATGCAATATTTGAAACAGAGGCTTCTCATGCGAATTTAGACTATTATACATTAATCGTGAAAGAAGGAAAATCAGCACCGGCTGATCGCGCTCATATTACTTACAATGGTACTGTCGAGTATAAAACAGCTACGAGTACTGATGCATGGCCTACACTTTCTTTTGACTATACATATGGTAGAAATTGCGATGAGGTGGATGACCATGTGGCGCCGGAAGTGACCCTTACAAAGGTCAGCATGACTACCACATCTGCTACTTTGCAAATAGATATAACGGAAGTAAATGATTATAGTGAAATACGTCCGCTTCGTTCGTTTACTATTCGTGACGCGGCGAATAGCTTTGCCGAACAAAAGGTGTCTTTGAATGCCTCAAATCAAATGACTCTTGAAGACTTGAAGAAAAACACCATCTATAACTTTACGGTAAAAGCTGTTGATTCGGGAGGAAATGTAACAGAAAAAACGATCAAAGTCCCGCTGACATTCGATCCGAATGATAATCTCGCCAAGGGGAAGGATTGCGAAGCAGGATGTGCAAATGGTGGCGATGTGGCTTCCAAGGCAAATGATGGAAATAATGCAGACGGCAATTGGTGGGGCACCTATAATTGTGATTCTAAAGATGGTTTTGTTGATTGGCCGACAGCTAACACATGGGAGATTGATTTAGGGCAGGCATATGTACTAGATAAGGTTTCTATTTATGCAGCAGGATTTGGTGGAACCGCAAAACATGATGTAACTCTTCAAGGAAAAATGAAATCTGAAGATGCGTGGTCTACTATTTTTGCTGACATGGAAGTTTTGTCAGGAGAAACATATATAAATGTCAAGGCAATTGCATCAGCAAAATACCTTAAGTTTAGCGCTGCCGGTAGTGGTATGATTGCTATTAAGGAATTCGAAATTTTCGGCCATGATTATGCTGTTCCAGATGCAGTAGTGCCGGTAGTAGCCGTTTCGGAAATTTCCAAGACTGTGAATTCTGTTACCTTGCAGATTGTTGCGTCAGATAAAGATGATGCAGGTAATGATGGAACGATAAATGCTATCAATATCAGTGGCGATAATGGATTTGTCACGCAAAATAATATAGTGCTTGATGAGAGTAATAGAATTACTCTCAGCGAGTTAACATATAATAAGACTTATCACTTTACTGTTCAAGCGGTAGATTTAGCAGGCAATGATGCAACTCAAGATATCGAAGTGGTTCTGCCGTTCAATACGAAACTGAATTTAGCAAAAAACAAGACATGTTCTGCGGGCGGTGCAGAAAAACCAGCTACCAATGCAAATGATGGAAATCCGACTACATTCTGGGGAACCTATAACTGTACCCCATATGCATTAGCTAATGTTTGGGAGGTCGATTTAGAAGCTGTATACGTTTTAGATAGTGCCGCTATATATACTGATGGATTTGATGGACATTCGGCTCATATTATGACACTTAAAGGAAAGAAGAATGCTGGAGATGATTGGTTCGTCATTTTTGATGACTTGTCAGTCTCTGCTAGTTCATCATATCGGAATGTGCCTGCGGTAGCTGATGCTCAATATCTGCAATTCAGTGCAGACAAAGATTGGATGATTGCTGTTAAAGAATTTGAGGTTTATGGTCATGCATTTGCTGCTCCTGACGCTACTAATCCGACTGTTAGTGTGACTTGCCCGGCTAAGACCATAAACTCGGCTACATTACAAATTAGTGCAGCAGATTTAGTGGATGGAGGCGCAACTGGTTCGATTGTGGCAATTAATATTTCTGGAGATAATGGATTTGTTGCTCAGAAAAATGTCTCTCTAGATGAAAGTAATCAAATTACCTTAGACGGATTGAAGGACAATACTACTTATACTTTTACGGTAACTGTGCTTGATCGAGCACACAATGAGGCATCTGCAAATATCGAGGTTGTTCTGCCGTTTAATACGGATCTAAATCTCGCACTTAATAAAACGGATGTAGCAGGTGGCTATTGCCAGTTTGGTGCAAATACTGAAGAAGGACACTATGCTGAATATAGGAAAGCTAATGACGGAAATAGAACAGCGTCCGGATATAGTGCATATGGTGCTCCTTCGACAGATGATGCCTGGTGGTCAGTAAATCTTGGTGATATTTATGATCTTTCCCACATTGACGTTTATTGGCATAATGAATATTCGACGGGCTATGCAATATACGGTAGTTTGGATAATACCAATTGGTATCTCATAGGCAAAGATGCCGCTACCGAAGCCGGTTTGAAATCTACTATAGTAAATGCTCCTGCTCAATATGTTAAAGTACATTCGTATGGAAAGAAAAATGTGTTCTTCTATGAAGTGGAGGTTTATGCATCCGGCTTCTCGACATTTGTAGATACAAAACCAGTCATTACATATGCGGCTGTAGCAGAAGTGGAAGATAATATGGCTACAATCGAGGTGGGAGGAGTTGATATGACAACAACTCCTGTTACGTGGCAAATCTCTGGTATAGGCGAGTCTCCGATAGTTAAGTCTGCTGTGGATAATGTAATTACGATTGACGAGTTGACATCTAATACTGCATATAATATCACATTGTATGCCAAGGATGATGCAGGTAACTTGTCTGAAGGAAAAGCATTGTCTTTCTCAACGACTGGTGCGGCTGCCGGATTATTCCTATTTAGTGACTATTTTGGATGGGGCAACAAGGATCAAGCGAGAGCACAATTCAATACAACGGTAGAGCCTGGAGTATTGAGTCTTGCTATCACCAATATGACTGCTGGAGGACACAATTTCAAGTTGTATAATGGCACAATTGATCGATGCACTAAAGGGGACTGTGGAGGAGTTTCAGACCACCATATTTACAATGCCTCTGCGGTGGATGTCACTTTCTATGCAACGAGTGAGGACCGTTTTATATGTACGTTAGATGAACTCTATCTCCATGGAACTCTGGTGGGCGAGGATCAGGCTTTGGTATGGAATGATGCACACACCATTGCTTCATGGACGGGTGCGATTGACTTAAGCGGAACGAAACAGTTCACGGTTGTTAAAAAGAACCAAGTGGGCGAAACGCTGTTCACGTATGACCATGATTTCTATACAGAGGTTCAAACCTTTGACGGTGATTATACCTATGGCACATTCACGTTGGATCTGACGAAGATGACCGGTACTTGGAGTTATGTAGGTTTGTCGTTCGCTGATGATGCAGTCGATAATGAAACTGTTATTGCTGCTAATGCCGATCGCATCGCTAATGTCACTCTCAACCGTTCAATCCTTGCCGATAATACTTGGTACACGCTATGCTTGCCGTTTGATATGGACGCAGATAAGGTGAACGAGGTGTTCGGCGCCAGCACAATCGCTCAATTGACAGGTTCGGAAGACCGCGGTTCTCTCATCCATCTGAACTTTGATTATGCGGATGCGATAGAGGCAGGTCGTGCATATCTCATTATGCCGGGTCAGAATTTTGTATCCGGAAGCACCATCAGCGGTGTGACGATAGAGAATGTTGATCCAGAAGCGTTGAAGTCCTCTTGTGACCATATGTATTTCCAAGGAACGTTCAATAAGATAACGTTGAATAACGAGAACCAGCGCTTCGTTGGAGAAAACAACTATCTCTATTCGCCGAATAGTGTAAATGGTTCTCCTGTCGGCGCATTCCGTTGCTTCTTCACAATCCGCAATGACGCTCCTGCAGGTGCTCCGGGCAAACGTGCATGCATCGTCTTTAGCCCGCAACATACAACAGACATTGATAATATAAGTGAGCATGTTGCTCCGGCTAAGTTTATGCTGGACGGCGTACTGTATATCATCCGCGACGGAAGAACCTACAATGCACAAGGTATGTTGGTTGAATAATACCTTAATATATTATTAATTTGATTAAAATGAAACACGATATGAAAGCGATTTATTTGGAACCAACTACGGAAGTGATAAGCCTGTCAGCAGAGCCGTTGCTTTTGAATGTCAGTGGCTCGGGTCTGAACGATGGAGGCGAAGATGACGGCACACATAGTGCGCATGCTCCTCGTCGTACACCGGTCTTCTAAACCGATATGGTTGATGGTTATTCAAGAGCCTTTCCTCACGGAGAGGCTCTTTTTGTATGCAGCTGAATCAATGCATATGTTTTTTTCGATAGTTATCGCAACATTACTTATACAACATATTGAGGTCATGTTGAGAGCATATCAAGATCAATACCTATATGATTGATAAAAATCACGCCAAAATCAGGCGTACTAAATACGTACTTTTTTTTATGATTCGTAAATGCTAACATACTGAAAATGAGTATATGTATTGGTACTTTTTCATATATGTACGTACTTTTACCATGCGTAACACCCGTGTGGACTTGCGTATGTGGGGAAAAAGCAGTAATTTTGCAGTCGCTTAACTTAGCCAACGAATATACGACAAACAATATTGTAAAACTAAATTTCAGTATCATGAGAAAGTTTTTCTTCTTCGCAGCTCTTTTGAGCCTCAGTATGATGAGTTTTGCTCACGACCTTTGTTGCTACTATGGTTCGGAGACTCATTCCGCCAATGCGTATGTGACCCTTTCATGGCAAACCGCTGCAAATGGCGATGTCGTTATCACCATTGGCCGTGGTCCCGGTGCTATCTCCGCCAGCTTCCGTAATGGTGGCTTTGAAGGCGGTATAGATGCTTTTGTGGTCAGCACCGATAATTTTGAGAACACTGTTCCGGCGAGTAACTATTTCACTTCCACCCAGGTCTATAGCGGTGACACCTATACGCTGGTGAAAGTGGCGGAGGTGCCGGCCGGTGCCCAGATTAAGCATGTCGGTGCCGGTCATGCTTTTGCATGGAAGGTGAATGGCGTGGATGCATACAGCTTCCCGGATTTCATCTACACCTATGGTGAGAACTGCGGTCAATGGGATGCGCCTGCGAATGTAGCGGTAAGCGCGGACAGCGTGATTACCTTCACGGCGGTGGAAGGCGCGGAGCAGTATACCGCCTATATCTATCTGGCAGGTGTGTTGCGCCATGAGCAGGTGGTCAACTCCGGTGACGTGCTTCATTTCTCGCCGATGGTAAGCGGTACCTATCAGGTGAACGTGGTCGCTTTCGGTAACGGCATGCTGGAGTCCAATCCTTCGGCATATGTGGACTGGGCGCTTACGGCACCCGAAATCGTAATCGGCGCATCGGAATACTGCGGTTTCACCGTTCTTCCGGATGATAACCGTGAGGCACAATTCACGTGGGAGACGAACGCGGAAGGAGCCGTCATCATCACTGTTCTGGATGCCGATGGCAATGAATCGGAGGACTTCCATTTCCGCGGTAACGGAATGGCGTTGGGTTCGTTCATGGTAGGTTCGGCAGCGGCGAGCACCTATTTCAACCACGCCTGCACGGGCAATACGGTTACCCTCTCGCTGAAAGATGCGGCTAATACGCCCATCCCGGGTGAGAAACTCACCTTCAATGCCGTAGTCGAGTATGCAACGGCCTTGGATACGAATGCATGGCCTACTATAGCTTTCGAATATACGTACGGCAGTGTCTGCGAAGCAGGCGGAGAAACGGCTGTTCCGCAGGTGGAGACTGTTCCGGCTGCAGAAAAAATCATGCGTGACGGCGTGCTCTATATCCGTCATAATGGTATATTGTATAATGTTTTGGGAACGAGCGTGAAGTAAAATATGTTATATAACATATTGGAAAAATTGTGTATATCAAAAAAAATGAGTAACTTTGCGCCGTTTTAACCAATTATAACAAAATCAATCTCATGAAAAAAAGAATCTATTTGCTGTCCCTCATGGCGTTAATGGCGGTTGGCGCATGGGCACAATCGCTGACCGTGACGGGTGTGGTGATGGCGTCGGATGATCCGGATCCGGTGATTGGCGCCAATGTGATGGTCAAGGGATCTACCGTCGGTACCATCACGGATTTCGATGGTAATTTTGAGTTACAAGCCAAGGCAGGCGATGTGTTGGTTGTCAGCTTCATGGGTTACAAATCCAGTGAGGTGAAGGTGACCAACTCCGGTCCGCTCCATGTAACCTTGCAACCGGACAACGTCCAGCTGCAGGAGGTGGTGGCTATCGGTTACGGTACGATGAAGAAATCGGACCTTACAGGTTCGGTGGCTTCGGTCAGTGCTGAGCAGTTGTTGAAAGCACCGGTAGCCGGTTTGGATCAGGCGCTGCAAGGTCGTGCCGCCGGTGTGACGGTGACATCCAATTCCGGTCAGCCGGGTGAAGGTGCTACCATCCGTATCCGTGGTATCGGTTCTGCTACCGGTCAGAATGATCCGTTGTACGTAGTGGACGGTGTGATCACCGGTGATATAAAATGGCTGTCGCCGACCGACATCAAGTCTATGGAGATTCTGAAGGACGCATCGGCTGCGGCTATCTACGGTAGCCGTGGTGCGAACGGTGTCATCCTGATTACCACCAAATCCGGTGGAGAAGGTAAGATCAATATCTCCTTTGATGCGTATTGGGGATTCCAGAACCGCTGGAAAAAGATGGATGTGCTGGGAAGCAAAGACTTCGCGGATACCGAACTGCGTATCCAGGCCATGCGTAACGGCGCAGAGGAAATCGCCTACTATCAGCAGAAAGGTTTCATGGCATGGTTGCAGATGTTTCGTCTGGGTAATGCCGATATCATGAAGATTTCGGAGTACTATCCGATTAACTTCAACTATGCGAACCAGGAAACCGACTGGCAGGACGAAGTGTTCCGCGCCAATGCATTCATGCATAACTACAACCTCTCTTTCGATGGTGGCAGCGACAAAGGACATTACGCATTGTCGGCTTCCTATTTCGGACAGGAAGGTACGATTGTCGGTAGTAACTACAACCGCTTCACCCTTCGTCTGAACTCCGATTATAAGGTACGCGACTGGCTGAAGATCGGTGAGCATTTCTCCATCGTTTCTTCGTACGGCCGTAACGCAATGAACAACAGTTCGTCTGCGGGCGCGTCTATGATTAGTGCCGCATTGGCGATGGCGCCTTGGGATCCGGTCTATTATCCGCAGGGCTCGGTCAACAAGAACGGCAAGGATATCAGCGGTTACTACTCCGCCGGTTCGAACTTCAAGAATGTGACGAACCCGTATCAGATGGCATTTAATAGTGAGCCGAACAGTCGCACCGAGCGCGCGGTAGGTGATGTGTTCCTGGAGATTGCGCCGGTCAAAGGTCTGACCATACGTTCCTCTATCTCTGCGGACTATGAGGTGAATCGTACGCGTAATTTCGGTTGGCCGAATATCTACACCAGTTATAATGCATCGGACAAGAACTATATCAACGCAAGCATGAGCCGCGGTTTGTCGCTGCTGGAAGAGACGACTATCACGTATGCCCGTGAGATAGGCAAGCATAATTTCTCTGTGATGGCAGGTCAGACTTGGTCGGAATACAACTACTACAGCATCGGCGGTTCGGGTGCTTCTATCCTGAACCCGATTCCGAGCAACTGGTACTTGAGCCGTGCTACCGAAGACCAGACATACGCTTCGGACGGTGTAAGCCGTACGCGTCGTCTGTCGTTCCTCGGGCGTGCTTTCTATAGCTATGACAACCGCTATATGATTACCGCCAACTTCCGTGCGGACGCATCGTCCAAGTTTACCAAGAACCCGTGGGGATTCTTCCCGTCGGTGGCTGTAGCTTGGCGTTTGAGCGAGGAACCGTTTATGCGTGACCTGGACCTCGATTGGCTTGATAATATCAAGTTCCGTGCCGGTTTCGGTCAGGTTGGTAATGACGGTATCAGCTCCAACTCCTTCCAATATTCCATGGGCTCGTCTGTGAATGTGTTCTACGGTTATCCGTTAGGTACGGAGCAGGATGCGGGTAATGCCGCCGGCGGTGCCGCTGTGCTCACCCTCGTCGATGAGAATGGTAAATGGGAGACCAACCAGCAGTGGGATGCCGGTGTAGACTTCGCCTTCTGGAATGGCAAACTCGCCGGTACCATCGATTACTTCCACCGCTCTACCGTGGATGCCATCCTCTATGTGAACGCTCCTGCGCAGGTGGGTAACCGCTATTCGCTGGCTCGTAACGTAGGTAATATACTGAATGAAGGTGTCGAGATTACGCTGAGTCATGATAACACGGTAGGTAAGTTCCATTATAACATCGGCGCTAACGTATCCTTCCTGCATAATGAACTGACGAAGCTGAACGGTGGTTCGCCGTTGTGGGGTGACCGTACGAAGACCGACGAAGGCATGGCGCTCAACTCTTTCTGGGGTTACAAATACGAAGGTATCTATCAGACGGATCAGGAGGCACTGGATCAGTTGTACCAGTACGATGCTGGTACGATTGGCGTACATGCCGGTGATGCCCGTTATACGGATGTGAACGGTGACGGTAAATTGGATGAGGATGACAAGATGGTCATCGGTAATCCGTTCCCAAAGTTGACCTATGGTCTGAACTTCAGTATGGATTTCTATGGAGTGGACTTCCAGATGTTCTTCCAGGGTGCTGCTGGTAACAGTATCTATAATGTACAGCGTCAGTTCCTCGAGAGTGACGGTAGCGGTTATGCACTCGCTTCGTACATGAAAGATGATGTATGGGTAGGTTATACTACGGCCGTACAAAACGCGTTGTTGGCAAAGGGTGTTAACTATTTCGATCTGGAGAACCGCAACGGTACGATTCCTAACCCGCTCGGTTCGCCGACCAATACCGAGAACTCCACCCGTTTCATTGAGGACGGTAGTTACTTGCGTCTGAAGAACCTGCAAATCGGTTACACGCTGCCGCAGAATATCACGCAGAAGTTCCGTTGCAGCAAACTGCGTTTCTATGTGACGGCTTCGAACCTCTTCACTATCACCAAGTACTCGGGTTACGATCCTGAAGTGGGTAGCGGTGTGGATTACGGAAATTATCCGCAGAGCCGTACGTTCACCTTTGGTCTGAATGCGACATTCTAAATAGTCGAAAGTCGAAAGAAAAAAGCATAATATGTACAATAAAAAATTGACTAATATGAAAACAAATATAGTAAATAAGCTTTTGACTTTGAGCGTAAGCGGTCTTTTGTCTTTGAGTGTAGCGGTCTGCTTTACCGGTTGTAAAGATTATCTGACGGAGATAGAGCCGGGCACGACACTGCTCGAGGATTATTATACCTCTACGGCGGCAGCCGTACAGAATGTGACGGGTTGCTATGTACCGTTGATGTGGGAATATAACAACACCTACCTCAGTGAGTGGTTCATCGGCGATATCGCGAGTGACGACGCCCTCAAGGGCGGCGGTAGCACAACGGATATGAGTGATGCCTATGATATTGAGAACTGGCGTACCACCGACCAGAATACCCTGCTGCTTGATTTCTATCGTGCACAGTATCAGGGTATAGGTCGTTGTAACCTGGCGCTGGAGTATATCAGCAAGATGGAAATCGGCATTGACGAGGACTTTACACCGGAGATGAAGAACCGTCTCTTGGGTGAGTTGCATTTCCTCCGTGCGTACTATTATTTCCGTTTGGTACGTATCTATGCCGGTGTTCCGATGCCGTTAAAAGTGCTCCGCTCGTCTGAAGACTGGGGTATGCCGCGCGCTTCGGTGGATGAGGTGTATAACCAGATTCTGGCAGACCTTGAAATAGCCAACAACTATCTTTGGAAGAAGAGTCAGTACGAGGCCTCTGACCTTGGTCGCGCTACGAAGGGCGCTGCACAGGCGATGTTGATGAAGACGAATCTCTACATGGCTTCCCCGTTCTGGCAGAAGCAGGGCGTTACCAAATCAGCTGCTGACTGCTATGCGGATGCGAAAGCATGGGGCGATTCCATCATGGCATCCGGAGAATACAGCCTCTGTCCGGTTTATGAAGATAACTTCACCGTAGCTGGCGAGAATGGTCAGGAATCAGTATTCGAGATCCAGTATGCTGAAGTGGCATGGGGTGACTACGGAGAGGGCTTCGGCTTCACTGCAGGTAGTTTCACGCAGATTCTTATCCGTAGCCGTAATTCGGAAGTAGGCGGTGGATGGGGATTCAATCATCCGACGCAGAACCTCTACGATGAGTTCGAAGCCGGTGACCCGCGTCGTGACGTGGCTATCCTCGTTCCGAGTACAACGGTTGTTCCTTCATACCAGATGCAGTCCGATGAGAACTATCTCGGTAATACGATGGTCAATAATAAATACGGTATGTACCGTGATCCGGAGAGTGTAGGCGGTGGTTATGGCAAATGGAGCCTCCATGCCAGCCGTGGTCCGCTGAACAACAAGCAGATCCGTTATGCCGATGTATTGCTGATGTATGCAGAGGCGTGTCTGGGTATGGGTGATGCCGGAACGGCAAAGACCTATATTGACCAAGTGCGTGCCCGCGTAGGTCTGGCACCGGTAGCGGTAGCCGATGATGCTGCGCTGCGTCACGAGCGCCGTTGCGAATTGGCGATGGAAGGTCACCGCTGGTTTGACCTCGTGCGTTGGGAAGGTGTAGCCGGTAATGGTCTGAAAGCCCATATGGATGCTTACAAAGCCACGGAAACTGCGGAAGCACAATCGCATATCCAGGAGTTCGTGGCTGGCAAACATGAATTGTTCCCCATCCCGCAAGAGGAACGTCAGCTCAATCCGACTGCGATGGAGCAGAACCCGGGATATTAATGAAAGTAGAAAGACATAAGATACTAGAATAACTAGATTACTAGTCTAACTAGATTTAATTAATTTTAAAAAAACTCAACAATTATGAAAGCAAACAAATTTTTTGCTGTAGCGCTGGCAGCGCTGACATTAGGCTTTGTGGCTTGTAAGGACAAAGAGCCGGTCGTAGATCCGAATCAAGAGGAAACATTGGCTCTTGACCAAAACTCGATTACATTAAATGCTGGTGAGAACGCAACCATCATCGCAACCGTTGATGCAACTTGGGCTTCTAACAACGAGGCTGTTGCTACGGTAGCCGGTAATGGTAAGGAAGCTGTGGTAACCGCTGTAGCTGAAGGTAACGCAGTAATCACGGCTACTACCCAGGGTGGTCAAACCAAGACCTGTGTTGTTCTTGTTCAGAAAGGCGGAAAAGAAAATGAGAACGCGCTGAAAGGAAGCCAGGTATGGCCGATTGTATTGGACGGTACAACCCTCGATGCTAACGCTTCAAAGGTAGTTGCTTCGTTCCAACCGAACGATGTTGACCAGTTCCTTTATGTATGGGATGGTACTTATGTAGGCGCTGACGCTACCGGTCTGAACTTCTACGGCAACGGCGACGGTTACACCGCACTGACCGCTACCAACGCTGGTTGGGCAGGTATGGGCTATTGCTTGACAGCCACCGGTAACGGCTGGGAGGCTGCTAAGTCGCTTAAGGAAGCTATCGTAGCTAATCCGGATGACTATTTCCTGCACCTCGCTATCAAATCGACCGACAACTACAGCCACTGCTTCTACTTCATGGGCAGCGAGGCTACCAAGTTTGTCCTTGGTCCGACGGCTGTATATGACGGCCCGATCTATGCTAACTTCGACCGTGACGGTGCATGGCACGAGTTTGACATCCCGATGTCGGCTTACGCAACTGCATTGGCAAACACAAACGTTGAGGCTGGTGTAAACGTATTTGTTGCGCTCACCGAAGGTGTACAGGGTGCGGCTCTGAACCTCGACGCTGTTTACTTCTATAAAAAATAAGTAGAAAGTAAAAAGTTGTAAGACAAAAGAAAAAATAATCGGCTGCAGGGGATTGGTTTCCCCTGTAGTCTCTAAGAATAAATTGAAATAAACAATGAAAAAAATCTTCTATCTTTTATCTTTGAGCGTAGCGGTCTTTAGCCTTGTTGCTTGCGAAAAGCCCGCAGATCCGGCAGTTACTTTGAACCTGTCTCCTATCACACTGACGCTCAAAGTGGGTGATATTGCCACCATCGAGACATCTGGCACGGCTTCGAATATTGAGTGGACATCTTCTAATGAAGAGGTGGCCACTGTCTATTACGGAGTAGTAACCGCAAAGGCCATCGGTATGGCAGAAGTGGTGGCCAAATCAGGTAATGCGTCTGCCACTTGTATCGTCTATGTCACCGGTACGGACGGCGCGTCACTGCGCATCTCTCCTCCGGTAGTGACTTTGAGACCGGGAGATACATATCAGTTCTCGTACGGAAATACCTATGACTTGGCTCTCACTTGGTCCAGTAGTGACGAGAGTGTGGCAACTATTGACCAGAACGGATTATTGACAGCGGTGGCTTCCGGTAATGCGACCATCACTTTGGCGACTCCGTTGGAGTCCGTTACTGCAATGGTGGCTGTGGAGCATTCATGGGGCGAATATACAATGGTGTGGTCGGACGAGTTTGACGGCAGTGCACTGGACGAGTCGGTATGGAATTACAATACCGGCGGCAACGGCTGGGGCAACAACGAGAAGCAGTATTACACCAATCGTCCGGAGAATATCCGCGTGCAGAACGGCATGCTGGAGATTGAGGCACGCAAGGAGACCTATCAAAATAATGAATATACCTCCGCACGTATCCACTCGAAGGGCAAGAAAGAATTCAAGTACGGCAAGATAGAGGCACGTATCAAGTTCCCGGGCGGAAAGGGTACGTGGCCTGCATTCTGGACGCTGGGTAACAGCGGCAACTGGCCTAACTGCGGCGAGATAGATATCATCGAGCATATTGGTAGCCAGCCTACGCGTGCTTCGTTTGCCCTGCATACCGCAGCCAAGAACGGCACGAAGGGCAATAACTGGTCCAGCGTGAAGTTCTTTGACTACTCGCTTGCAGACGACTTCCATGTGTATGCTGTAGAGTGGGCACAGGAGGAGAAAGACGGCAAGGACGTCATCCGTTTCATGGTGGACGGCGTGCAGTATGCCGAGTCGTGGGAAGCTACGATTGACGATGTGGACACCTGGCCATTCAGCCGTCCGCATTATATTATCCTCAACTGCGCTATCGGTGGCAACATGGGTGGCCAGATTGACGACGGGATATTTGACCAACAACGAATAATGTACGTAGATTGGGTACGCGTATGGCAAAGACAAGAACAATAATGGCTTTGGCCATGGCTATGGCTTTGGCCGCCTGTAATCCGGTAGAGCCCGATCAGAACGATCAGACGAATGTGGTGAACCAAATGGCCAAATCTGCCAAACGCGGTGTGGCGTTTTCGTTCAATAGCCTTGCGGATTTGCCGCTAATGTCACCTTATATCAGTTGGGACTATAACTGGGGAAATGCTCCTACGGATGAAGCCGCGTTGTGGTTCGACAGCAATGAGATGGACTATTGCCCCATGTGCTGGAACGGTAATTATAGTGCCGATAGGATTCGCGCGTTCGTGGCAGCGCATCCGAATACCAAATATCTCTTGGCGTTCAATGAGCCTAACCTGACTGACCAGGCGAATATGACTCCGGCTCAGGCTGCAGCTTTATGGGAGCCTGTGGTGGAATTGGCCAAAGAGCTCAATCTTAAACTTGTCTCACCCGCCATGAACTACGGTACCCTGGCCGGTTATAGTGACCCTGTCAAATGGCTGGATGAGTTCTTCGCACAGCCCAATGTATCCATTGAGGATGTGTATGCCATTTCCGTACACTGCTATATGTCCTCCACTTCGGCGGTGCAGAATTATATCACGCTTTTTGAGAAATACAACAAACCTATCTGGTTGACCGAGTTCTGCGCATGGGATCCCGTGCCGGGAAGTGTGAATACGCAGATGGATTATATGTGTGCTGTCCTGCATTACCTGGAGCAGAATCCCCACGTGGAGCGCTATGCATGGTTCATCCCTCGTTCAAGCGGAAAAGTGGACAGCGCACCGTATATGCAACTCCTCACGCACGATTATCCGCCTGCTTTGACGGAACTGGGGAAGATGTATTGCTATTTCTCTCCGATGGATAAGGAGGTGTGGATCCGGGCGGACAGACCGGTTCTGGCCAGTGAGTACATGTCGGTAGCGAACAACGCGATGCCGCTTCGTCCTTCTACGGATCAGGATGTGCTGACCCGATTGGGGCACGACGGATTGATGATTACCAATTTCGCTGCCGGACAACAGTTGAACTACCAGCTCTATCTGCCGGAGAACAGTTCGCAGATTACATTACGCTACTGCGGCTATTCCAATTCGATTTGTGAGGTGTTGGTGGATGGCGTGTCGCAGAATTTCATGGATATGCCGCGTAACGGCACCACCGACGAATGGACCACAGCATCCATTTCGATGGCAGTTCCGGCCGGCAAGCATACCATTACATTGTCGCTCTTCTCCGGTAATTGCTACTTGAGTGCACTGATTATACAATAACTGCTATATGAAAAAACTATTCTCTCTGGTATCTGTCATCGGCTTGGCTGCGATAGTCTCGGCGCAAGTGAATGTGGCTGATTTTGAGTCAGGAACGAACACAGATTGGGACCCTGTTGTGAATTCTATGGATATTCGTCCCAATGCGTATAAAACAGGTATCAATCAGTCCAACTACGTGCTTTACACGCAGCGAAGTGTTGGTTCGGAAAGTTGGTCCGGAGCTATTCTCAATAATTATCCGGTGACGGGTTATCGGTATTTGCATGCGTATATGTACCGCAATAATGCGAATGTGCCTAACCTGAAGGTCTCGGATTCCAATCCGCAGGACATGGCTCCGATGAATACGATAATCGCCAATGAGTGGCAGGATGTGGTATGGGATATCAGTGATTATGAGACAAGCGGTATCGAGTTCATCTTCTTTATGGCGGATCGCACGAATATCACCGCGGATGCATGGATGCTCATAGATGAGATTCAGTTGAGCAACGATCCGGATCCGCGAACCACGGTGGTAGGCGTTGACACTATCCAGCCGCAACTCTTAGACGAATACACACTCGTTTGGAATGAAGACTTTACTGATGACGCGTTGGACAGAACCGTATGGAATGTGGAAGTCAATGGCGACGGCGGTGGAAATAACGAACTCCAGTACTATTGCGAAAAAGGTGTGGCGTTGGGTGTTGAACCGACTACAGGTAAGCATTGTCTTGTCCTGACTGCCACCAAAGAGAACTATCAAGGTAAAGGTTGTACATCGGGGCGTGTGAACACGAAGAACAAAATGTATTACACTTTCGGACGTATTGACGCGCGTATCAAGTTTCCGAATACAGCTAACGGCTTATGGCCGGCATTCTGGCAGATGGGAAATAACTTCGACCAGGTGGGTTGGCCTCGCTGCGGCGAGACGGATCTGATTGAGTTGGGCCATCAGAGTGCATTCAGCAAAGGCACCCAGGAACGCTATTTCAACGGCGCAATGCATGTGGGCTCGGCCTGGAATGCTGTGTGGAGCGAAGCTAATTCGGTGACATGGCCCTATTCCGTAGAGGACACCTTCCATATCGTGACCATGATCTGGACACCGACTTCTATTGACATGTATATGGACAAGGACGCTCATCCGGAGTATGCTGCGTATTTCCATGCGAACCTCGAGCCAAACGATAATGAAGACTATAACCGTCAGGTTGTTTTCGGCAAACCGAACTTCATCATTGCCAACTTGGCGGTAGGCGGTAACTTCCCCGGAATCTATAATGTCAATTCGATTACAGCATTGTCGGACGGACCGGCATTGATGTATATTGACTGGATACGTATCTATCAGCGCGGTGATGCCAATCAGTCATTCGTCTGTCCTTCCGTTTCCGATGAGATAGAACCGGAGAACCAAATGAGAATAGATGACGTACAAAGTGACGAAATACAGAGTACAAAGGAGTTGAGGGACGGGCAGATTGTGATTCGCAGAGGAGGACAGGAATATACCATTATGGGTAATTTAATCCGATAATATCCGATATAATCCGAAAATATTATGAAGAAAAGTCTTTATTCTTTCATCGCAGCGATTTTTGCTCTTTCTGCGTTAGCGGTTTCTTTGGCGGCATGTCAGCCCAAGTCCGAATGGCAGTTGGTGTGGAGTGATGAGTTCGATGCAGAGGTGTTGAATGCCGACTATTGGAATGTGGAGGACAATGCCCGCGGAGGCGGTAACGCCGAGTTGCAATACTATGCGCCGAAGAATATCACTATCGAGCGCCATCCAGTAACAGGGGAGTCCTGTCTCGTACTCAATGCGCAGCGTGAAGAATACGGTAACCGTCCGTGTACCTCGGCGCGGCTGAACACGCATGACAAGGTGACGGTGCAGTACGGCAGAGTGGAAGCACGTATCGCCTTCCCTTATACCGCCGATGGTCTATGGCCTGCCTTCTGGATGTTAGGCAATAATCTGGCCAAGAATCTCGGCAATGACGACTCTATTGACAAACAAGCAGCAGAACTGGCTAAACAGGAACGTGTAGTATGGCCGAAGTGCGGCGAGATAGATATTTGTGAGATGGGTCATCATTATGGTATTGAGAACGGCATCCAAGACCGCTATTTCAATGGCGCATGCCACTGGGGTGAGTCGTTTAATAACGGCGCTTATCCCAATTACGGGCAATTCAACACATCGGATTATCCGGTGCAAGGCGATTTCCACTTGTTTACATTGGAGTGGAGCGAAGACTCCATCGCCATGTATCTGGATAAAGATGTCTATCCCGATGTGGCGCCGTATTTCCAACTCTCTTTGAAGGGGAAGGAGATCAACGAGCCCGGCCATTATTTCAATCATCCGTTCTATCTGGTGCTGAACTTGTCTGTAGGCGGTTTCTTCCCGAACATGCCGGCTGCTGAGAAATATCCGGCAGTCATTCCGTCGGATGACCCGTCCTTCCTGCGCGTCACCGCATTACCGGAAGACGGCACACCGGTGAAGATGTATGTTGACTATATAAGGGTTTACCAAAAAGAGTCAAAATAACGTAATGACGTAATAACGATATATTATGAAACTGTCCATTAAAGAGAAAATAGGCTACAGCCTTGGTGACACTGCGTCACACTTTGTGTGGGATTTGGTCAATTTCTGGTTGATCTTCTATTATACGGATGTGCTGGGTATTAGTCCGGGATGGTCTGCCGCTATCGCTATCTTGGGAACGGTAATGGATGCCGTGATGGATCCGATTGTAGGTATCTGGGCGGACCGCACGAATACGCGTTGGGGTAAATTCCGTCCCTTCCTTTTGTATGGTTGTGTTCCGTTTGCGCTGTTTGCTTTCCTGGCATTCTTCGGACCGAATCTGCAAGGTCCGGCGCTTATCGCCTACATCCTTCCGATGTTCATCTGCCTGCGTATTGTGTATGCGGTGGTGAATATCCCGTATTCCTCATTAGGCGCCGTAATGACAGACGACCCGTTGGAGCGTGCAGGACTGAATTCCTACCGTTTCGTGGCTGCGAACATAGGTCAACTCATTGTGTCGGGTTTTGCACTCTATATCGTATATTATCTGGGTTCGCATGCAACAGGTATGAACTACTCTGTCATGGCGAATGACGATTTGCGTAAGTCCGTGATGGAGACTAGCCCGGAGAGCGCGGAGTTGATCCGTTCGTCATATATCATCGGTTTCCGTTATCTGGTTGGTATCTTCAGCTGTATCGGTGTCGTTTTGTTCCTTATCGCTTTCTCGTCCACGAGAGAGCGTGTGGCTCCTCCCAAAAGACAGGATTCCCATTTAGGAAACGATTTTAAGTATTTGTTCAAGAATCGTCCTTGGGTTGTTCTGACATTGGTAGGTATTGTATCCTTTATCATGTTTGCCATACAGAATATTTCGGCAACCTATTATTTCAAATATTTCCTCGATGCGGAGTCAAAGAGTCAGATATTCAATGTGCTCGGAACGGTAGCTCTTATCATTGCCATTCCGATGACCAGACCGTTGGTAAAGCGCTTTGGTGCTAAACAATTGTATATCACGTGCTCGTTGCTTTCCGGTCTGTTCTTCTGTCTCTTGTTCTTCGCAGGAAAGAACTTCGTACTCATCAATATCTTCAACTGCCTGGGTAAGATTGCTTATGCCCCTGCTATCTCATTGTTATGGACGATGCTGGCGGATGCTGCAGATTACGGCGAGTGGAAGTTCCAGCGTCGTACGACGGGTCTCTGTCTGTCGGCTGCCGTGTTTGCACAAAAGATAGGCTGGTCTATCGGTGCCGCTATCTTTGGCGCCATCATGAGTGCTGTACATTTTGACGGCAGTGTGCCACTGGCAGAGGTACAGGGTAACGGTGAGATTATGAATACGATTCATTGGCTGTTCGGAATAGTTCCGGGTGTTTTATATGCTTCGTGTGCGATTTTCCTTGTGTTCTATAATCTGAATAACAAGACGATGGCTCAAATGAAGAGAGAGTTGGATGAACAAAGAAAACAATAATGACAACAGGACAATTTATAACGATTAACGGAGAGCGGTTCTATGAAATCGCTAACTATAATGAGATGCAGCCTTTCTTCATCTCATTGGCATCGGATACGGATTTATGGATGTACCTGTCCTCGACAGGTGGTCTGACGGCCGGTCGCCGTTCTCCGGGTGAGGCGCTCTTCCCATACTATACGGACGATAAGATTACGGAGAGTTATGAGTTCACGGGACCCAGAACGGTAATCAAGGTGAAAGGGGAAAGCTCAAAGGTGAAAGTATGGCGTCCATTCAGCGAGAAGCAGCAGGATGTCTTTGATATATCACGTAAGATTGCCAAATCGACGGTAGGCAATACCGTTGTTTTCTGCGAAGAGAACCACACGCTCGATTTGCGTTTCTCCTATCTGTGGGCTCCTGCAGGCAAGCATGGTTGGGTGCGTCGGGCTACCTTGGAGAACCTGGCGGATAAACCTATCCAGATAGACTTGACCGACAGCCTGCTCAATATTCTTCCGGCCGGTGTGGAACGTAAGACCCAGAATGAGTTCTCCACGCTCGTGGACGGATATAAGAAAACTGAGATTATTCCAATCACCAATCCGCAATCACAAATCACAAATGCGCTCGGTCTCTTCCGTATGGAGGCCATCCTGGTGGATCGCGCCGAACCGTCTGAGTCCTTGACATGCAATACGGTCTATGCGCTCGGTCTCCCTGCTGATACCGACTATTCCCAAACTGAGTCGAAAGGTGTACGCGGTGCGTTTGTCGCTCAAACTATCCTTCAGTTGTCAGCATTCAGTTCTCAGACGTGGTACAACGTATTGGATGTTAGCAAGGATGCGGTGGCGGTGCACGAACTGATGCATTTCATTGCACAGCCGGATGCGATGGATATCATTGAGGCGGCTATGAAGCGGTCCACCGAGACGCTCAAGCAGATCGTAGCGCAGAACGACGGTATCCAGCATACCGGCGATGAAGCGAATGATGCACGTCATTTCGCGAATGTGCTCTTTAATACCATGCGTGGAGGGTATTATCTGACCTATCCGCCTCAATCGGACACCGAAGACCTGCCTTTGACCTTCGGTCGCCGCCATGGTGATCCTTCCCGCCCGTGGAATCTGTTTTCTATCCGCGTACAGGATGAAAAGGGAAATCCCGTGGTGGCATATCAAGGCAACTGGCGGGATATATTCCAGAACTGGGAAGCGCTCTCGTATAGTTATCCGCTCTATATCAATCATATCATCGCTAAATTCCTCAATGCCACTACGGCGGACGGATATAACCCCTACCGTATCTCGAATGAGGGTATTGATTATGAGGTGATTGAACCCGAGAACCCGTGGTCGAATATCGGTTATTGGGGAGACCATCAGATTATCTATCTGCTCAAATTACTGGAGATCAGTTATCATCATGATCCGCAGAAACTGCATGCCTTACTGAATGAACGTCAGTACGTCTTTGCGAATGTGCCGTATCGTTTGAAATCCTATGCGGAGATAGTTGCCGATCCGAAGAACAGTATCCGATTCGACGACGAGGAGCACAAGCGTATCCAATCCCTCATCCCGACGATGGGAGCGGATGCGAAACTGCTGATGGATGAGCATAAGCAGGTTCGTCACACCACGATGGCGGACAAACTGTTGATCACGCTGCTTACCAAGTTATCGAACTTCGTTCCCAATGCCGGTATATGGATGAATACCCTGCGTCCGGAATGGAACGATGCGAATAATGCGCTGGTGGGTTATGGGGCTTCTATGGTGACGCTCTGTTATATGCGCCGTTATGTCTCTTTCTTGCAGTCGCTCATTGATACGGATGTGCAGATTGGTTCGGAGACCTTGGAATTCTTACGGGCTATCCGTCATGCCTATCAGAACGGCAATGCCAAGCAGTTCACGAATATCGTCGGTACAGCCGGTGAGGCATACCGCAACGCGGTCTATACCGGTCTCAGCGGTGAAATGCAGAGATTGGAACTGGATGAACTGCAGGAGTTCTGTATGGCTACGCTTCATAAGATCGATGAGTCGATTCGAGCCAACAAACGTGCGGATGGACTATATGAGGCATATAACCTCATTCGCTTTACAGACAACGATATTGAGATAAGCCATCTCTATCAGATGCTGGAAGGCCAGGTGGCGGTACTCACGTCCGGAATCCTCAGCGGCGAAGAAGCGGCTGATCTGTTGGACGCCATGCGGGCATCTGACCTCTACCGTGAGGATCAACGCAGTTATATGTTGTACCCCAATCGCAGACGCAAGACCTTCCTGGAACTGAACAACCTGCCGGAAGAAGCGAAGAATCTGCCTGTCGTGCATAAATATCTCGGCACGATCTTGAAACAGGATTGTGACGGTGGTATCCATTTCGATGCGCGTTTCCGCAACGCCAATGAATTGCCGGATGAACTGAAGGACTTGTATGAGTCTGTATTCAACCACCATGCCTTCACCGGTCGTAGCGGTACGTTCTATAAGTATGAAGGCCTTGGCTGTATATACTGGCATATGGTCAGCAAGTTGCTGCTGGCGGTAGGCGAGAATATTGCCAACGCCGATGCCAGCGTAGAGCGTCTCCTCGCTCACTATAACGCTATCCGAGAAGGAATAGGTTCCCATAAGAACCCTGCAGAATATGGCGCATTCCCCTTCGACCCGTATTCCCATACACCTGCTATGGCGGGTGCACAGCAACCGGGAATGACCGGACAGGTGAAAGAGGATATCATTTCCCGTTGGTTCGAACTGGGAGTATCAGTGCACAACGGACAAATCACGTTTGCCCCGACGATGTTGACCTATGATGATTTCATCAACGGTGAACTTTGTTTCACGTACTGCGGCACTCCGGTAACGTATAGAAAAGGAGAAGATAAAAAAACAATTATTGAGACGCAGGACGAGAGAATAGTCTCTGAACTTACTACTCTCAACTCTCAACTCTCAAAGCATATTTTCGCCCGTGACGGTCAAATCAAACAGATAATTATTGAGTTATGAAAAATACAGTCTTTACCCTTTTGTCATTAAGCGTAGCGGTCTTCTCCCTCGCTTCTTGTACATCGCAAATCAAATCATCCCATGTGTGGTTAACCTCTGAAGCCGGAGACAAATGTACGGAGAAGGAGAATATCGCCTTCTATGAAATAGGAGAGACAAATGACAGTATGTCGTATGCCGCCTTTGTGATTAACCCCGATGAGAAACGGCAGACTATTGACGGTTTCGGAGGCTCGCTTACCGAGTCTTCCGCCTTCGTACTGGCATGTCTGCCTAAAGAGCAGCGTCAGGCTATCCTGGAAGAGCTGTATGGCGAGAACGGAGCGAACTTTAGCGCTACCCGGACGCAAATAGGCGCTTCGGATTTCTCTGTCGAAGGCAAATACTCGCTTGCGGAGAAAGACGGCGATATAGCAATGGAGTCCTTCTCGCTCGACCGCGATAAGGAGGGTTTCTCCAAAGCGAAATATCCGCAGGTCTTGGATGAGCAGTATGATTTGTATCATCTCATGCTGGATGTATGGAATATCAAGCAGGCGCAGGAGGATAAGACATATCGTATCATGGCGAATACATGGACGGCACCGGCATGGATGAAGGAGAATAAGAAGTACTACGAGCGTGAGAACGGTTTCCATCGCGGAGGTGCACTGCTGCCGAAATACTATCAGGCTTATGCAGATTATCTCGCCCGTTATGTGGAAGCGTGGCGTGCTGAAGGTGTGGATATATGGGCGGTGACGCCGGTGAACGAACCCATGGGCAACGACGGCGGATGGGAGAGTATGGATTTCTGGCCGGAAGTAGAGACTAAGTTCATCGCCGAATATCTCGGTCCGACCTTTGAGAAACGAGGTTTGGGCGATGTGGCTATCTATGGCTTTGATCAGAATATATTCGAGATGGAACCATATACCGAGGCCATCTATGGCAATGAGGAAGCAAAGAAATATACCACCGGTATGGCGGTACATTGGTACGGCAGCACCCTCGATTGTTTCCCTGAGACCCTTGACAGAGTGCATGAGGCCAATCCGGATAAGACGATATTCCATTCCGAAGGATGTATCGACAATCTCGGTTGTGACCCATGGGATGGCGTGACAGAACCTGTCGGATTCAAAGAGTCCGGATGGTTCAATAATGACGCTTTCTGGTGGGATACGATTGCTACCGACTGGGCATATTCGACCCGTTGGGCAGGCGATACACACCCCAAATATGTGGCTACCCATCGCTATGCACGCTATATCATCAATGGAATGAACCACTGGTTAACCGGTTTCATTGATTGGAATATCGTGCTGGATTCGATAGGTGGACCGAACCACGTCAACAACTTCGCGGCAGCGCCGGTGATGGTGGATTACGAGAATGATATCATCTATTATACGCCCTATTACTATGTGCTGAAGCAGTTCAGCCGTTCCATGCGTCCGGGTGATATTGTCATTGGGGTACAGAAATATGAGAGTGATAAGGTAAAGGATATTTATCTTTGCGCTGTAGTTAAAGCAGACGGTACGATTGCTGTCAATATCCTCAATACGGGCGAAGAAGTCACATTCCCAATTCAGATACGTACCCACATGGCTGCTGTTACAATGCCGGCTAATTCAGTCAAAACCATCATTGTAAAACTGTAATACTATGCATATCCGGTCCGTATTCTGTACCCTGTCTGCATTGGTGGTCTCTGTGCTTCTTTCAGCCCAGCAGCTTGTAGCTGTCGGCGGCGGTTCCTATGCTTCATACGTGCCTTTGTCCAAAAGTCGTACTTCGGAGCATGGCGGGTGTGTGGCGTATCAGATGGAGCATCGTACACTATACCTGCCGGACTCGCTCCTGGCGCGTCTTGGTTCTCCAGACGGCTCACGCCAAGGGACATTGGCCCTGCCTACCAATGACTGGTGGACCTATGCCTTGGTCAACGAATGGACAGGTAAGATTTGGACATATCCGGGATGGGTTGAGGCGACAGACGAAGGAGTCGATATTGGTTATCCGACATATTGGGAACCTACGGGTTGTGAGGTCAAATGGGACACGCCTCTGCGTGTGACTTTTACCAATACTTTTACCGGCAAGAAAGCGAATTTCAATCTGGCGCTCGTGGATAGTTGGTCGGATTTCTCCATGTCCTTCATCATGCAGGACGGAGAGGCATGGGTGCGTGTCACCTGTATGCACGGATCACCCCTTGTGTGGTTCGAAGCATCCGGTATCACGATGAATGCAGCGAATCCCGATGCCGCCAAGTATGCGGTATTCACGCAGGGGGATAAGTTAACTGTCGCCTTGCTGACGAACGGACTGGATGCAGAGGCTGTCGCTCCGTACGCCTTCCGTATTCCGCGCAAGACACGAATCGATTATGCCTATGATGCGAATACTTCCACCCTGGCCACCACGTTCCATATAGACCAGACGGTGCTGATGGGTTTTCTGCCGCATCATTACTACGGTACTTCTTTCAACTTTCAACTGTTGACTGTCAACTATCTGACCCCTCGTGGTCAGATGAGGATGGCAGAGGGTAACGACTTTACCATCACCTATCCTGTCCATTCGTTCCTGCCGTATTTCCCGGCTCCGATAGCGTGGGATGAAGAGTTCTCACCTGCACGAATGGCGGAATTGAATAGTGACTATGCCAAACGTGGCACGTTTGGCGGAGATACCTACTGGGGCGGAAAAGGACTGACACAGATGGCGCATTATATGACGTTTGCCTTGCAGACGGGCGATACCGCTACGTTCCGTATGGCCAAGCAGCGACTCAAAGATGTGCTCATCGACTGGTATACCTTCACGCCGGGTGAAGAGCGTTTTTATTTTGCCCGCTATCCGCGTTGGGGGGCACTCATCGGTATGGATCCGTCCTATGACTCAGAGACCTTCAACGACCATCATTTCCATTACGGTTATTTCGTCTACGCTTCGGCAGTACTATGCCTGTTGGATGACGATTTCCGTACTCAGTACGGACCGATGGCACGCGAGGTGGCACGTGATTATGCCAACTGGCAGCATTCGGCGGACGAGCCGTGGTTCCGTACACTCGATCCTTATTGCGGTCATTCCTTCGCAGGCGGTCTGGGTAATCAGGGAAACGGTAACGGTCAGGAATCGACTTCCGAAGCCATTCAGGGTTGGGGTGGAGTATGGCTGCTTGGCGCTGCACTCCAGGATCAGGATATGCTTGAAGCCGGTATCTTCGGTTACACCCTTGAGACACGTGCGACGGCCGAGTATTGGTTTGATAAACAGCGTCGCAACATTGATTATACCAAATACACCCATCCTTATTGCTGTAACCTTACCATGCAAGGCGTAGGATGGTGGACGTGGTTCTCCGGCGATCCCGTGTGGATGCATTCCATCCAGTGGTTGCCGATTTCTCCTATTCTTACCAATTGTTTCAGTGAAGATCTGCCTTTCGCCCGTTGGGACTACACGCAGATGTATGCTTCGAAGGAAATTGGTAACTATGAAGCAGCGCAAGGAGGCTTGGGAGACGAATCGGGTTTGGGTAACGTGTGCCTCTCATATCTCTCCCTTTTTGATGCCGATTCGGCTATCCATGTGTGGAACCGAATGGATGCGACGGGCAAAGCCTTGGCGAAGAATCCCGATACGGGAGGCATCACCTACTGGTTGGCTCATTCGCATAAGGCCTTGGGCGAGAAACGATATGATATCTTCGCCAATCATCCGCTGGCATGCGCATATACGGATACGCTCTCGCAACGTACGACCTACGCGGTATATAATGTGTCTGCGGCTGCACTGAGTGTGCATTTCTTCGGCGCAGTGGATACGACGGTTACTGTTCCGCATGGTCTGACACTTGTATGCGGCAGTCAGACGCAGACAGTGACGACCATTGAAGATGAGAATGAGGAAGTGATACCCGATTCGATGGCGTGGGATTTGCCCTATCCGAACCTGGCATTACATAAACCGGTTACCGTCTCGTCTTATGAGAATGCCGGCTGTGTGGCTGCGAACCTTACTGACGGCGATGCGTCCACACGATGGGGATCGGTGCACCGTGATAATGAATATGCTGTCGTGGATCTGCAGCAGATGTGTTATATTGACCATTTCATCCTTCGCTGGGAGACTGCATATGCTTCCGAGTATGAGATTGCGCTTAGTGATGACAACCTCACCTGGCGCACGGTAGCACTCTCTTCCGCAGGAGGAGTGGAGAAGGTAAATCTCCAATCAAAAATCTCCAGTCTGCAGTCGCAACGTGCTCGCTATATCCGGATAACAGGTCTGCAACGAGCTACACAATACGGTACTTCGCTCTATGAGCTGGAGGCTTACGGCCGGCCTTTGACCGGAGACCCTGCATCCGTTTTTGTCATTGCCCTCTCAGCCACGGACACCGTGCTCTATCAGGGTCAATCAACGACGTTGACCACGACTGCATACAGTTACGACGGTCAGATATTATCGACCTCACCGGAGCAACTCTCGTTCCCTGATTACGGTCTGTTTACCGTCACACGTACGGTGGGCTCATGTGCCGCATCGCTTACCTTTGTCGTACTGGAGACGGAAATGCCGGCGCAAGCACAGGTGGTGCCTGCCGAAGTGACCATGCCTTTGGGTACCGAGCAGGATTTCACAGTCTATATCCTTAATCAGTTCGGTACACCTACTGATTCGTGTATCAACACTTATCGCGCTACGCAGATAGGTGATTTCGAACTTGTCTATCCTTGTTTTGAGAAGGAGGATACGGCATTTGTCCATGTGCTGGCGTTCGATGCGGTGAACCTGGCGTTGAACAAGGCGGCTACAGCTTCCGGCGCAGAAGGCGCAGGCACGTCGGCATCCAAAGCGGTAGATGGCGACCTTACGACACGCTGGTCCAGCCGTTTCCAGGATAACGAATGGATAGCTGTTGACTTAGGTGCTTGTTATCGTCTGAACCGGGTACGCCTGATATGGGAGTCTGCCTATGCCACATCGTACAATATCGAGATCAGTGGCGACGGGGAAAACTATACCTTGGCGAAAGCCGTTACGGGAGCGAAAGGCGGTACGCAAGAGATTGATATCCGCGCGAACGGACAGCCTGTCGAAGCACAGTTCGTGCGCATCCTGTGTAAGACGCGCAATACCGGTTACGGTGCGTCTTTGTGGGAACTGGAGGTATATGGAGACGCGCAATGCGAACAGCTGGAGACAGGCATCGGAACAATCGTAAACAATAAATCGTCAAATCGTAAATATCTATATGATGGGCAATTGTATATCTCGCACGACGGTATTGTGTATACTGTCAGTGGTCTTGTGTTCCTTCACAGCGCAGAAGAGCGCTGAAGATCAGTTTATTGACAATCTGCTCTCCCGGATGACACTGGAGGAGAAGATCGGTCAGATGAATCAGTTAGACCCCTCCTATGAGTCGGAGCCCAAGGAGGCGCTCATTCGCGAAGGGAAGGTTGGCTCTATCTTCAATATTGTCGGAGCCAAGGAAGTGAATCGTTTGCAGCGCATGGCGGTTGAGAAGACGCGGCTCGGTATTCCTTTGATTGTTGCGCGTGACGTCATCCATGGTTACAAGACCATTTATCCCATTCCGTTGGGACAAGGCGCTACGTGGAATCCTGCTCTTATAGAGAAAGCTGCGCAACTTACTGCGCAGGAGGCCTACCAGGACGGTATCCGTTGGGCCTTCTCCCCGATGGTGGATGTAGCGCATGATCCGAGATGGGGACGTGTGGCGGAAGGATACGGAGAAGATCCGTTACTTACCTCTGTGATGGGAGCGGCGACGGTGAAAGGATATCAGACTGTTGCTCCTCTCATTGCCAACCGTTATCCGTTGATGGCTGCGTGTGTCAAGCATTATGCCGGTTATTCGGTTTCGGAAGGAGGTCGTGATTATAACACCACCTGGATTCCGGAAGTGCAGTTGCGTGATATCTATCTGCCGCCTTTCAAAGCGGCACTGGATGCCGGTGCGATGAGTATCATGTGTTCGTTCAATGCACTCAACGGACTACCCTCTTCGGCCAACAAACACCTGAATATCGATATTCTTCGTAACGAATGGCAGTCCGATGCCTTGTTGGTCAGTGACTGGGGATCGGGTTCCGACCTGGTGCCGCACGGGCTTTGTGCGGACAAGAAAGAGGCGGCGCTACGTTGTATCAATGCCCGTATGGAGATGGATATGCAGGGCAATATCTACACCGATTATCTGGCGGAACTGGTACGTGAAGGAAAAGTGAGCGAAGCGCAGATAGACGAATGTGTGCGTTCGGTGCTGCGGATCAAATACCGTCTCGGATTGTTTGAGAACCCCTATGTGCCGGAGTCGTCCTTCGGCCCGATGTATTATACGGCGGAGGGCTTGCATACGGCACAGGAAGTAGCAGAAGAGAGTGCGGTATTGCTTAAAAACGACGGTATCCTTCCTTTGGAGTCCAACCCTTTAACCATCCTGATCACCGGTCCGATGGCTGACCAGAAGAAAGAACAACTCGGAACATGGATTTTTGATGGCGAACCGCAGCATAGTATTACTCCTTTGGAGGCCTTTCAACGTTCTTCGTTCAACTTCCAACTTATCTATGAACCCGGTTTGACATATAGCCGTGACAAGAATACGGAGGGTATTGACAAAGCGGTAAAGGCGGCGAAGAAAGCAGATGTGATTTTGTATTTCTGCGGAGAGGAAGCCATTCTCTCGGGTGAAGCACGTTGCCGTACCGATTTGAATTTACCGGGAGCACAGGGCGAGATGATGGATGCTTTGGCGGCTACCGGCAAACCGGTCGTTATGGTTGTGATGGCAGGTCGTCCGCTGACAATCGGCAAACAGGTGGAAAAGGCTTCTGCCGTGCTGTATGCTTTTCATGGCGGTACCATGGCCGGCCCTGCATTGGCGAATCTGATTACCGGTAAAGCGGTTCCTTCCGGCCGTCTGCCGATGACATTCCCTAAGATGGTGGGACAGATTCCTTTATACTATAACCGCTTGAACACCGGTCGTCCGACCTATGAGCCGCCTGTGCTCATTGATGACATCCCTGTCGGCGCGCCGCAGTTCAGTGTCGGGTATTCGTCCTGCTGGCTTGAAACGGCAACCGAACCGCTCTTCCCGTTCGGATTCGGCTTGAGTTATACTACATTCGAGTATGGCAAAACAAAGGTTGACGTATCCGATGGTCAATGGACCGTATCGTGTACGATCGCCAATACCGGTTCCCGGGGCGCACAGGAGGTCGTGCAACTGTATTCCCGTCAGCGTTCCGGCGAGTTGGCACGGCCTATTTGTGAATTAAAGGGTTTCCAGAAGATATTCATTCCAGCCGGTGAATCGCGTACGGTAACGTTCACTCTGACACCGGATCAACTGGGGTATTGGCATCAGGAGTATGACGGTTTCAACAGCCGCGTGTGGTTCGCTACAGATGAGGCTGAATTCGATTTCCTCATCGCTCCGTACGCTCAAACGATACCCAAGCAGGCTCAATGATACAGCATTTCCTGGATTATATTGCCATTGAGCGGAAGTATTCGCAGCGGACAGTAGAGGCGTACCGTGACGATCTAAGGGATTTCTGTCGGTTTCTGGGATGGGAACCGGCTGATTTCAATCCGAAGGACTTGGACGAGACGGATGTGAAGAGTTGGATGCTTTATATGCTGGAGGAGGAGAAACAGTCTCCTCGCTCCGTAAAGCGGAAACTATCTGCGCTTCGCAGCTTTTATAAGTTTCTGTTACGGCAGAAGAAGGTGGATAAGGATATCACGGCACGCGTAATTCCTCCGAAAGCGGATAAACCGCTGCCTGTCTTCTTCAGACCGTCGGAGATGGAAGAGGCAGAACGGATCAGTGACGAGCAATTGGCACTAAGCGGAGACAGTTTTGAAGCGATTCGTGATGCGCTAATCATTGAGATGTTATACCAGACAGGCATGCGACAAGCGGAACTGTTAGGCTTGCAGGACGGCGATGTGGATTTGTCGCAGGGGCAGGTACGTATCTTCGGTAAACGTCGGAAAGAACGAGTGGTGCCCGTTGGAGATAATTTGATAAGACAAATCCGGGAGTATATGGATGTCCGTGATGCCGAAATATCCGGATCGAAAGACGGCAAGCCGTCCGGTACATTCTTTGTCAAGAAGAGTCGTTCCGGTGAAATACAACCGATGACGAAAAGCGCCTTATATGCTATTGTCCGGACGAGAATGGGAGAGGTGAGCACGCTTAAAAAACATTCTCCTCATGTGCTTCGTCATACATTTGCTACTGCGATGCTTGATAACGGGGCTGACATCCGCACCATTCAGACCTTGTTGGGGCACGCTTCATTAAGTACCACACAGGTCTATGCACATACAACTTTCGAGCAGATCAAGCGGGTATACAACGCTACTCATCCGCGCGCGAAAGCTCCAGACAAGCCAGAATGAGCGGTGCTACACCTTTGGGATCGTCCTCCCGGATACGTTCATGTATATAATAATCGTACGTCCCGTCACGATACGGATTGCCACCTAAACCGGCTACGGCACAGCAGTCAATGAGCGAAAGTGTCCCGTCTTCCTTTTGTACGATTTTATGCGCTTTCAGACCTTCCATGACCAGCCGTGCCTCTTCCAGATACTGTTCGGGCAGTACTCCGATGCGAACGCCTTTCGCCATGGCATAGCAGTACATGGCAGAACAAGTGGACTCGAGATAATTCCCTTCTTCCCCAGCCCGATCCGGTACCTGATACCATAGATGAGTGTTCCTGTCCTGTACAGTCAGCAAGGCATCCATGATGCGGCAGAGAATAGTTTCCAGTTCCCGGCGCTCCGGCTGATCGTTCGGCATGAGCTCCAGCACATCGCATAATGCCATTACATACCAGCCTTCTGCGCGTCCCCATGTTTCGGGACTGCAACCGGTTTCCGGATGACTCCATCCCATCTGCCGGCTCTCATCCCATCCATGGTGGTTCAGGCCGTTGGCTTTCACTGTATGGCGGTCGATGATAAGGAATTGGTTCGCGATATCGCTCCATGCTGCCGGTTCCGGTTTCCATGCTGCGTAACGGGCATAGAACGTCGTGCCGGTAAACAAGCCGTCTAACCACATCTGATGTTCGTACACTTGTTTGTGCCAGAATCCGCCTTCTCCAGTCCGCGGCTGTTCGCGTAACTGGTCGCGCAGTGTCTCAATGGCTGTTTTATATTGTGGTTTCGGATTGATGGCATCCAGGAGAATCAGGAAGTTTCCGCCTTGAATACGATCCATATTATAGAGGCTTTGTTTGTATGTCAGTATAGAGCCGTCTTCCGCAATGAAATCATCTGCGAACTGCTGTGCATGTTGCAGAAAAACGCTGTCTCCTGTCGCTTCATACACTTCGATGAAAGCCCTAGCCATCAACGTCGGGGTATATTCCCATTTGGGCTTTTCGGCGCCATCACAAGTCCACATGTGCGGATGGTGAGCCATCTCACTGAGAGCCATCTCTTGTGCTAATGACAGATAGTTTTTTTGTTTGGCACAACCAAGTAGCAGAGAAACAAGGCTGATAAGAAAAATGCTTTTTTTCATACGATTGACTGTTTGAGGGGACAAAATTACAAAAAAAATCGCATATATCCAAATATATTTGCATATATCAATAAAAAGCAGTAATTTTGTAATCCAAATCCAATCGTTGCAAGGTTATGTATCCGAAAATAATAAACAGACCATGGAAAGTATTGAAGAGTGAGAATATTCTTCGTTTGGGGCCGTGGTTGTCCGTTCGTCAAGAGTGTGTCCAGCTGCCAAGCGGTACACAGATTCCTACATGGTATATTCTGGAGTTTCCTGACTGGATCAATGTGATTGCGATTACCAAAGACGGTAAGATGGTGATGGAAGACCAGTATCGCCACGCATTGGGTGAAACCCATTATGAGCTGGTGGCGGGAGTAGTGGATGAAGGAGAGACACCGCTGCATGCCGCGCAACGCGAGTTGAGCGAAGAGACCGGATACGAAGGAGGAGAATGGCAGTTGTTTATGACGCTGTCGCCGAATCCGACCAATCATAACAATCTGTCTTATACGTTTCTGGCTACCGGGGTGGAGAAAACCCGTGACCAGCATCAGGAAGCGACGGAAGATATTCATGTGGATGTGATGGAACCGTCGCAGGTGATGGAGATGCTACGTAACGGAGAGATTATCCAAGCGCTTCATGCAGCTCCGCTTTGGAAGTATTTTGCGGAGCATCCTTTATAATCCCAAATGTATCCGGAAGCGCATCGCCCATTGGATATCAGGCGACAGACTCCATATAGAATATAAATCGCAAACGCGTAGAATGTTTCCGATACCTACGCCTATTTCCGCATATAACTGGTGTTGACGAAAGTTATCTGACGGAGGTGTACTCCTGTAGCCATAAGCGATCTTCCCTTCCACCAGTTCCCGCAGGTGTAACCATCTGATTCCCGGAATGAGATTGAACAGAATACCTTGTCCGTTCCATTCGGCGTGCAAGGTGATGTATTTGTCAGCCAACAGTTGGTTGCCGTGCAGCAGCGTAAAACGGTATGGATCGTAAGCATATCCCTGGTTGGCATCCGCTTGCCATAACAGCGAGTTGGGTACATTCCCGAATATGGCACCGGCTTGTAATGCATAATTCAATGTGCCACCCATTCCCAGGTTCGCGTGTTGCGTCAGCATGACTCTCAGTTGTGCGTAGAGACCGTCATTCCAATGTCCTGTTTCCGCTCCGAGGTAAAGTACCGGGTACTTGTGTGAATAGGAGTAACGGCGCATGAAATAGCCGTCGTATTTCTTTTCCCCCCAGCTTAAACGGGCTATGAGGGTCAAGGACTGATAACTGATAACGGATGACGTGAGACTGATATCGGACGGTTGCCACCCGGCACGGATATATGCCTGGGTTTCCAAATGCGGAGTCCAGTCAGCCGACCAGTGGAACTGGATTTGCCGTTGGCGCATTGCGGTATTGACGCATAGCGTGTCACGATGCAGGGCTTCGAAAGCGTACGCAGTAAAGTCGAAATTGCCGTAACCCATGGAGTTCTCACGCAGGAGCCGGTCGAAATCATCCACTTCGGACCATACATAACGGTCGTTATACTCCAGTTGCAGGATGTTCCGTCTCGGGGTGGGGAGATTGATGGAAATACGTCCCATTCCTTTCGGATGCCGGTCCTTGAATCCATACCCGACCGATGCCTCCAGCGATACGGTTTTGGAAAACTTCTCATTGGTCCGAAACGGTAAACCGATATGCACGCCTTCATGCTTGTTCACTTGTAGTATCTCTTCGATATGACCGATGTCAACAGGCGTTCCGGTAGGAATATATCCTGTAGTTGCAATCGTGGCAATCCATTTTGCAGTGCGGATGAGGGGCAGACTGTCGAGTGTGGCGAAAGCGGAGTCGGGGCTTTGATACCCGGGATGACTTGGCGTCACGGGAAGACCGGGCTGACCGGTTTCATTCAGGAGGCTCGTCGTCAGTAGCAATGTTGGAAAAACAGTTCCGGCTTTATCGGATTTGACTGCAAAATCCAACAGTGCGGATATATGTTCTTCTGCGATGCTTCCGTCTTCATGGAGAGTCTGGGATACGTGAAGCGTATTGATATAATTAACGGCCACTTCCGCAGGCACATATGCCGTCAAAGAGCGCAACGCATAAGTAGATGTGTCAATGATCATTTCTCCGTTGAATGTCGCGTAAAACGCATTCCTCGTACGGAAATGGATGGTATCCCCTTCCAGATAATAGCGGTAGTATAAATTGCCTCCGGAGGCTAAAGGCGACAGGAACGCATGTCCCATCAGACTGACGGAGTTGGCATAGAAATTGAGGTTGCCTTCGTTCCCTAACAGGGACGAATAGTCCGTGGATGAGAGAATGAGCGCTTGTGTGGAAGGCTCGTCTGTCGGAGTCATCTCTGTGCCGGACAGAAGGAAGGACTGTGTCTCCCGGTATAGCGGCAGAATGAATGTGGAGTCTTCTTGAGCCACCATTCCGCTTTGCAGACTTCGCCAGAGCGTACGCCTGAGATGGCGTTTCTGGATATGCGATACATAGAGTGTCTGTTCGCGTTGGGCGGTAAAAGACTGCCCCGCTTGAAGCGTACGGTCGTGCTCGGAACGGTGTGCCCGGACATGCCGTAGCAGTTCGAGAGCCGGGTTCTCATTGGGAGCCACTACAATCTCCGTAAGGGTTGCCGCTTTCTCACGCATAGCCACTTGTAATCCGGCCATGGTACCGGGATCAATGTCGAAACGCTGGGTGTAATAGCCGACAGCGGAAAAGACCAGTTGGGCCTTGGCACTCATGTCTACCCGTAAGGCGTACGAACCGTTTTCGTCGGACGATGTGCCTATCTTGGTACCCCGGAAATGAATGTTCACATTGGGTATCGCTTCGCCAGTAGCCTCATTGATGACTTCGCCGACAATGATTGTCTCAACCGCTTGCAGCGGCAAAAGGAAGACCGCTAACGCTGACAGAACACAGAGTGTCCTGAGGACTGACAGACCGAATATGTTTCTTTCAATTCTCAACTTTCAACTCTTATTGGCGGGATGGCATTGTAAGACGGCCTTGCGGAGGTCCTGAACGTCCAGATGGGTGTAAATCTCGGTGGTAGCAAGATCTTCATGCCCCAACAGTTGTTGTATGATCCGCAGATCCGCGCCGTTTTGAAGCAGGTGAGTGGCAAACGAATGACGCAGCGTGTGAGGACTGACGGTCTTGGTGATGCCGGCTTGCGCACATAGATTGCGTACAATAGTAAACACCATGGCGCGTGTTAAGGGACGACCGTAACGGTTGACAAACGCAAAATCCTTTGCTTCCGGTTTGTAAGGCCATGTGGCGCGTTCCTGTAACCAGTACCGGAACCACTCTTCCGCCACAGGAGAGAGCGGTACGAGGCGTTGTTTGGAGCCCTTTCCGTCAATGAGCATGTAATGTTCGTCCAGATAGATACGGCTGAGTTGCAGATTCACGAGTTCACTCACGCGCAGTCCGCTACCGTACAGCATTTCCATCATCGCGCGATTACGGTGTCCTTCGTTGGAACTGAGATCGATAGCCGCCATCATGCGATTTACTTCATCCAGTGTCAGAACCGTCGGCAGGTGTTTGGATTTCTTGGGACCTTCCAGCAGCTCAGAAGGGTCTTGCTCGATGTAGTTTTTGTATAAAAGGAAACGGAACCAGGAATGGATACCGGCCAGCACTCTCGCCTGGGTTGCCTCCGATCGGATGTCCTTAAACTGTTGAAAGATAAATTCTTGCAGCGCATCAAAATCCATCTGTACGGAGTCAATGCCTTGTGCCTGACAATAATCGTGCAATTTGGCCAAGTCCATCTCGTACGCTTCAATCGTATTAGGCGAATAGCCGCGTTCCAGCCGCAACCAAGTATGGTACTCGCGCAGAAGGTTCGTATCTGACTTCTTTGTTCCCATGTGGCTCTTTTCGTCTATTGTCTTTCGTCTATGGTCTCTTGTCTTTCGACTTTTGACTTCCTTGTCGGATACCAGGCTGCGATGAAACCAAGTGACAGAACGAGGAATGCCACCAAAAGGATGTCGGTGGCTTGTACCCGTACAGGATAGGCGGAGAGAATATAATTACTGCCGTTACCCAGTTTGAGCCAACCGAAATGGTGTTGTCCAAGGCATAAGGCAAGACCTGTTATCAATCCGAAAAATGTGCCTAACGCAGAGATGAACCATCCTTCCATCCGGAAGATATGACGAATTGTCTTTTCATCGGCTCCCAAATGCATAAGAATACGGCTGTCTTCGCGCTTGTCGATCATCAGCATGGATAGCGAACCGATAATGTTGACAACGGCGATAAGGCATATGAAGCCCAACAATAAAATCGTCAGCCATTTTTCCAGACGGAAGATACGGAAGTATTCCTCCTGTTGGTCATAACGGTCCAATACCCGATAGCCCGGACCTAAGATCCCAGCTAACTGTGATTTGAGTTGTTCGAGCTGAGATATATTCTTCGGAACGATTCGGAGAGCTGTGGCTGTGTATTCATCGTACTCGTACAGGCGTTGAGCCAGTGAAAGAGAAACGATGATGGTCCGGTTGATGTTGCCGTTCTGGTCTCCGGAGAAAATACCGGCTATAAACGCTTTCTCTTCCAGTAACGACTGGTCAGGGCGCGCCATGTTAATGCGTCTGGTGCGCTTGGGCGCATACAGATGCAAGGCGGCGCGGCGGAAGGTGTTGAGGTGAAATGTCTCCGCCAGTTCGCAACCGAGTACGGCACGGTCATGCGCTCCGTCCCAGACTATGAATTTACCCTCATTGATCAGCGTATCAAGGTTTGCTGTACGCGTAAACAGGCTGTCCACTCCTAAGATACGTGCCGGTGATTGCTGGTCTTCGTAACGGATGATGGTTGTCTGCTCCATCTGCATGGAGATGGTCTCGATGTCTTCGCGCGCGTACAAAGAAGCAATCGGCAGTGTGTCGGTGCGTAAGGTCTGGCCTTCTGCCGGTACCACCAGCAAAGGCGGATCGAAGGCGGTGAACATCTGTTCGGCAGTGGCTCCCAAACCATTCATACCGCTGAGCACACAAATCATGGCTGCCGTAATAACAGAAACCGCTACCGCACTGATGCCGGTAACGATATTGATAGCGTTATGACCTTTTTTAGAGAAGAGGTACCGCCAAGCGATATAGGGTATGAGAGTGTTTCGCACGTTAAAGTGTTAAGATGGTCTTCGACGTTAACGTGGCATAGCCACCATATTAACTGTTTAACGTCGCATAGCGACCTTTCAACGGTTTAACGTTACTTGCCGTCAGCAAGTAATTGATCAATGCG